>Ga0208436_1009_pt1 | contig 314420 bp, 283 predicted proteins | sample RumMetMCoCulture_FD_188357 | JGI IMG/M metagenome (GOLD analysis project Ga0208436, IMG submission 188357) | Rumen microbial communities from New Zealand - Rumen Methanol Enrichment MEC1 Co-Culture (SPAdes) (version 2) | ecosystem: Host-associated > Mammals > Digestive system > Stomach > Rumen...
GGGTCACATCTGATCTCGTCTCGATCTCAGTAATAAAGTCTATCCACGTTTTGTTTGGTACTATAGATGGTAAGTCTATGGGAATTTCAGAAAGTTGCCGGCCTTTCAAATATATTATTTAAATAAATAACTATTTCTATTTAAATCTTAGTATTATAAAGTTCTATTTTTACAAAATTTAATTTATCTATTTTTGTTTATCTATTAAGGTTAATGTTAATTAATTATTAATTAGATATATATTCACATAATTTTCTTTTCGGTGGAATTGATTTGATAGGGGATAATATTAGTTCTAATGATTCTGGTGTTAAAAGTATACTTGGTGATCCTAGGAATGCTTTAATACGTATGTCTATTCCATTAATTGTTTCCTTATTTTTCACTAGTATTTATAATGTTGTGGATGCTATGTGGGTTGCTGGTATTGGTGTTAATGCTCTTGCTGGTGTGGGTTTTGTTACTCCGATTTTCACTGCTATTATGGGTATTGGTAATGGTCTTGGTGCTGGTTCTGCGTCCAGTTTAAGTAAGTATATCGGTGAGGATAATAAGTCTAAGGCTGATAATGGTTCTATTCATACTATGTTTATCACCTTGTTTTTTTCATTAGTTACTACTCTTATTTTATGAGTTTTCTTAAGGCCTATTCTTGTGTATATGGGTGCTGGTAGTACTATTGGTTATGCTTTGGAATATGGTAATATTATTGTTCTCGGCTCTGTTTTTGTTATCCTGTCTAACGCTATATATGGTATTCTGAGAGGTGAAGGTGATGCTAAAAGAACTATGTATGCTATGATTGCTACATCTATTCTTAATATGGTTTTAGATCCATTGTTTATATATGTATTTGGTATGGGTGTTGCTGGTGCCGCTTATGCTACTATTATATCATTAGCTTTTGTTAACATCGTATTATTATATTGGTTTTATGTTGGTAGAAGTACATATTTAAAGCCATTTATAGGTAATTTCAAGTTTAGCAGAGGTATTACTTTTGATATTTTGAAGGTTGGTCTTCCTGCTAGTTTAGAGTTAATTAATAATGCAGTTTTTGCTGCTTTGTTTTCATTACTTTTAACAATAGTTAGTGGTACTGATGCTGTTGCTGTTTATAGTAGTGGTTGGAGAATTGTTACTATTGGCACTATGCCTATGTTGGCTGTTGGCACTGCTCTTATTAGTGTGGTAGGTGCTAATTATGGTGCTCATAATTTTGAGAATATACGTATTGTTCATAGGTATTCTATGAAGATTTCCATTATTTTAGGTGTTGTTTGTGCTATAGTTACTTATATGTTTGCACCGTGGATTGTAATGTTATTTTCATATGCTGATAGTAGTGTTTCTTTGTCAGGTTCCTTGATTGACTTTTTACATTGTATAGTGTTTTTCTATCCTACTATGGCTGTTGATGTTAATTCCACATATGTATTCCAGGGTGTTGGTAAGGGTGTTACTGCAATGTTTCAGACGATTTTCAGAGAATCTGGTTTCACCTTGTTTTTTGCAGTGTTGTTTTCCATGATTCTCGGATGGGGTGAGTTTGGTGCTTGGCTAGGTATTGTTATTGGTGAGTTGGTTGCTAATAATATTACGATGGAATGGGCTAATTTATATATTAAGTCACTTATTAGAAGTAAGGAATAATATTCATTTATATTCTTCGTTATGATGGATGTTTATTGAATATTATTCAAGTTTGGTTGGGTTAATTATTTATTAGGTTATTTTAGAAATATTATAGTATTGAGTGTAGGATTTCTATTTTGATTTAGATTAATAAAAAATAGTGTAGGTTTTAATTTATTTTTTTTCTAATTTATTTATAATTTGATTAATAAGGAGTATATTTTTTTATGGAAATGGAGTTTTTTGCAATTTTATTATTGGCTATTGGTTTAGCTATGGATGCTTTTAGTGTTTCTTTGACTAAGGGTTTTACACAGAAGAATTTGACTAGAATGCAAGTTTTATGGTATGGTATCTTTTTTGGTGTTTTCCAGTTTATGATGCCTGTCATCGGTTATCTTTGTGGTACTAGTATTAGTTCTTTTATTTCTAATATTGCTCCATGGGTCGCATTTATATTATTGTTATGTATTGGTCTTAATATGATCCGTGAGAGTTTAGGTAGTAATGAGGAGGATACTGTAGATGAGTTTAATTTTAAGGAGGTTACCTTACTTGCTATTGCAACCAGTATTGATGCCTTTGCTGTTGGTTTAACATTTGCTATTCTTAATACTAGTTTATGGATTCCATGTATTATTATTGGTATTGTTGCATTCTTGTTTACTATTGTTGGTATATTTATTGGTCGGAAACTTGGTGATATTTTTGGTAATAAATTTGAGATTGTTGGAGGAATTATTCTCATATTCCTCGGATTTAAAATATTACTTGGATTTTAAAGAATGATAAATTAGAAGTTTATCATTTCCTTATAACTATTTTTATTTTAATTAACTTTAATTCTCTTAATTATAATTTTAGGTTACATGATGTACCTGTAACATACTATTTTATACTATTTATAATATTTTTTTGTATTGTATTTTTTATCAGGATGGATTTAGATTAATTCTTGTTCTTAGTAATATGAATATAAATGAGAATAACATGATTATTATTGATGCAAGGAATATTGATATTGTTCCATAGGATAGGATAATAAATCCACCTATGCTTGTACCCATAGTTATACCAATATTAAGTACACTTATATAGATACCATTAGCAAACTCTGGTGCCTGTGGAGCTGCTGATACAACCCAGTATTGTATAATATCATTAACAAGTCCATCAAGAAATCCCCAGACTATCATTAGTAGCACTGTTGGAATAATACTATGACCATAGTAATAGAATAATAGGAATAATCCACTTAATATGAAAGGATATGTAAGTGTTGTCTGATCTGGTTTTGTTGTTAATAATTTTCCACCAATCCAGTTTCCAAATAGTGATGCAATACCAAACAGGAATAATGTTACACTTAAATCTAAGCCAACAATATGTGTTACTGTCTGTAGGAATTCTGACATATAACTATAACTTATACAAACACCGGTTATCAGTACAAGTACACCAACACATGACATGAAGAATATTTTAGTCTTCACACTTTGTACTTGTGATCCATAGGCAGTGACTTTTCCTGGAAGTTTGGGGAAAAATAGGACTGTTGCAATAAATGCTATAAATGTTACAACAGTAAACCATAGCATTGCTGCTCTGTAGCCTATAATAGTTGCCATGAATGTTGTGATTGGAACACCTATAATAGTACCTGCACTTACTCCCATAATAACTTTACTGACACTTTCTTGTGCCTTTTCTTTTGGAACAATTTCTGCTGCTACTGCTAGTGTAAGACTAATATATGCAGGATATAATATAGCAGGTATCACACGGCATAGTAATGCAAAGTAGAAGTTATCTGTGAATGCTGAGAAGAATGTGCATACTACAAATACTAATAACACTAATGAAAATACCTTTTTTCTATCATATTTATTAAATAGCATTGGTATAAATAGACTGGTTATTGCTATTGTTATTGAGAATAAACTTACAAATAATCCTGCATGGTCAATACCAACATTAAAATATTGAGCTATTTGTGGTAGAATACCTATTACTCCAAGTTCTGTGCTAAGTATTCCAAAAGTTCCTAGCATCATTATCATAATTAATAGGTTAGAATTGTATTTATGCATAGTATCATTTACTCTTATAAATTTAGTTTAATTATATGCTAATTAACATAAAACAAGATATACTATTCAATTTATTAATAATTATATAAATAGATACTTTAAAAACAAATAAAAACAGTTATTCTAATAAACTAGTTGAAAAGAAAAAAAATTATATGAAATTACATGTAACATAATTTCAATATATTCCTCAATTTATTCTAATTATGTAGGTGATTTAATGAAAATAAGGAATCAGTAATATAATAATAAAAATTATGTATTATCCATGTATACTTCTTTTTTATACTTAATAATATCCTGAATTGTAACAACAGGCATATCATGCTCTTCTGAAAATTCAATTATTCTAGGCATTCTAGCCATTGTTCCATCAGGATTTGTTATTTCACATAAAACTCCCATAGGTTTAAGTCCTGCCATTCTCATCAAGTCAATGTTAGCCTCAGTATGACCGTTCCTTTCAAGTACTCCACCATTTTTAGCTCTTAATGGAAATACATGGCCTGGATGATGTAAATCAGTAGGCTTTGCATTATCTTTAACACAAGTCCTTACAGTAGTGACTCTGTCTTTAGCAGATACACCTGTAGTAACACCCTCAGCGGCTTCTATACTAATAGTAAATGCTGTTTTATATGTACTGGTATTATTTTCAACCATAAGAGGTAATTCTAGTTTATCAGCATCATCTTCACTCATACATAGACAGATTATTCCACTACCCTCACGTATTAACAAGGCCATCTGTTGTTCTGTAACACTTTCAGCTGCAAAGAACATGTCACCTTCATTCTCACGTGACTCATCATCTGTAACTATAACACCTTTTCCATTTCTAAGAGTATCTAATGCTAATTCTACTCTTTCATTTGGTGTTCCATCTAACATATCTTCATGATTCATTAATATCATATCTCCTGTTAATCGATTTAAATATTATGAACCAGGGCTAAAAAAAGGGATTAAATGTATATTTTGGTTTTATATGTACATTCTCTTCCATCCAGACTGTAACTGTCGGTTTTGGATTTTCACCAAATCAACATAAAACTATGCTCGTGGACTTATTAATCATTAATCTGATTAAATTACCACCGGTGGAGACTTACACTCCGCCCTGAGAACAATATTATATTTGTTATTATATCTTTAAATATATTTTTTCAAGAAAATGAATGTGGGGGTTAATGTAATTAAGTTATACTTTAACTTTATTTGCAGTTTTTCTATTATTAATTAATTTTTCATTAAATAGGCTTAATGTATTTGTTGTATTAGTGAAATGCATATCATTATTATCTGTGTATGTATCATTTGAGTAACAGTAGTCGTCTAGGTCTAATTGATCTATTAGTAATTCTTGTTCTTCTAGTAATTCGTCTAGACTTAAATTATCTAGTTCTCCAGTTTCAGCCATATTATTTAATATATTATTTAACATATTCTGTGCATCATTTCTAATGTTTCTTGGAGTGTTTATATTGGTTTGAAAATATTGTGACATATTATCATCTCTGTACTGTTACTAATATATCAATATATATTAATATATAAGTCTTTGTATAATTAAATAAGATAAATACAAATAATAAAATATTTCAAAATATCTATAGAATCAAAGAAACATAAATAAAAATGATAAAAAACATGAAAAAGGTAAATAAAAATGACAGATGAAAAACCATTAAAACTAGTAATAAAATGTAATGACCCAGTAGAATATGGTGACCTATACGGATTAAACAAGAAAATACCCGATGAAGAACTAGAAAAAGCAAAACCATACATGAAACACTTCTCACCAAAAGAATTCCCCGACGTGATGAAAATAGCAGGAGATCCACATGGATGGATGTGCACATATGAAAACATACCAAAAGTAGAAGAAGCACTAGGCATAACAGAAACACTAGAAAAACAGGAAAAAGACAGAGCAGAGAAAAGAAAATACTATGATGCACACAGAAAAGAAAAAGAAGAAGCACAACTAAAAATCGAGGAAAAATTCGCAAATGCACCAAGACCAAGACAAAGACTAGACACACTGCTAAGAGTAGCAAGAATAGCATATGACCCAGCAAACAGTTTCAGAGACAACAGATACTATGGTGGAGGACACCTCTTTATCATAACAAAAAACAGCATATGGTATATAATGAATAATGGAAGAAAAGAAGACAACTGGAACATAAATAATATAGAAATACCAGATGGTGGAGGAGCAGTAGGATTCAGACTAGATTATACAGAAGAACTACATGAACTAATAAAAACATTAACAGAAAACAATGTATACGAAGGCGACATGTACATAGAGGAATACTAAATGACCAGTGAAGAACCATTAAAGCTAGTATTAAAATGCATAGACCATGAAGAACATGGAAAATTATACGCTTTAAACAAAGAAATAAGTAATAATTACATGGAAAAAATAAAGCCATACTTTAAAAAATACGGACCGAACGACTTTAAAGATGTAATGAAAATAGAGGGAAACCCCTACGGGTGGATGTGTAAAGAAAAAAATACACAGAAAGTAGAGGAAATATTACAAATAACAGAAACACTAACAAAACAAGCAGAAGATAAAAAAGAAAGACAGAAAGAACTAGACAAAGAACGAGAAATTAAGGACCAGGCAATGACAAAAATTGAGGAGAAATTTTCAGGAGCACCAAGACCATCAAAATTCCTAAAAAAACTACTAAAAAAAGCAGACATAGTATATGATCCATCAAATATATACTATGAAGACCATGAAATAGGTGAAGGTCAATTGTTTATTATTAATAATGATTACATATGGTATATCCTCAATAATGGCCGTGAAGATGATGATTACAGTATAAATAATATAAAAACAAGTGGACCTGGAGCAGTTGGATTCAGAGTGCCTTATAATGATGAATTACATGAATTAATTAAGATATTCTCAAATGAGAATATTTATAAAGGTTCTTAATCTCCCTATTTTTTTTATTATAACTTATTAATCTATTTTTATAAAAACGATAAGAAACTGTTCAAATAATATTTTTAATTTATATATTTAAAATAATATATACGATAATTAAGTGATAATATGAAAAGCTTAATTATTTATTATTCTAGAAGAGGCGAGAACTACCTCAACGGGGATATAGTAAATCTTGAAAAAGGAAATGCAGAGATTATCGTAGATTATATTAAAGGATTCATTGATGCAGATACTTTTCAAGTAGAAACAGAAGAAGATTATCCAGAATCTTACATGGAAACTATTGATATAGCAAAAGAAGAACAAGAAAAGAATATTTATCCAGAACCTAAAGAAAGTCTTGATGATATAAGTAAATATGATACAATATATATTGCATCACCTAATTGGTGGGGAACATTACCAATGGTTCTACAAAGACAATTAGACAAACTTGATTTTACTGGAAAGACTGTTAAAACAGTTATCACTCATGAAGGATCAGGTTTAGGAAATTGTATGAAAGATATTAAAAAACTTTGTAAGGGTGCTGATATTAAAAAAGGACTTGAAATAAAAGGTTCTGCGGTTAATGATTCTAAAGATAGAATTAAAGCTTGGATTGAACATTAAAATTTAAGGGGAATGGTGTTATTATTGGATTCAGGTCGATTTGAAACATTTATTGATGCTATTTTTGCTATAATGATGACAATTATGGTAATTAAAATTCCTCAACCTGAGACATTAAGTCTCAGTGGTTTAATGGAATCAAGTGTGATGTATCTTAGTTATCTTATCAGTTTTATTATTATAGCAAGTATATGGAATAATCATAGAAAATTATTTGATCGAATTAAGGATATTGATAATGTTGTAATAGCAATATATATGGTGTTAACACTTGCAGTTACATTTGTACCTTACTTTACTCTTTGGGTTTCTGAATATCCTTATTCATTAGTTCCTGAGTTATGTTATGGATTGTTATTTGTTATTACAAATATTTTATATATGTTAGCAAGTCACATTGCAGTAACTCGTGATAATTATAATTATAATAACAATAACCTTGATGCTTTTAGATATGTTCGATTAAATGTCTTGATTTATTTAGTGTTCATTGTTGGATTTATCTTAGGAATATTTATTAATCCTATTGCAATTTTAATTGCATGTTTAGTAACTGCTATAATTTGGAATTTACCATTTAAGTATTTAAATACCTGTGAAAAAGGTGATGTTGATGGACACTGAGAGATTTGAAGCATTGATTGATGCAATTTTAGCTATTATTGTTACAATAATTATCTTAGAAATTCCATTACCAGCTCATCCAGATTTAGCAAGTCTCTGGGAAGTAAAGGTGGAATTCTTTGCTTATATAATAAGTTTCTTTGTTGTATTTAATATTTGGAATTCAAATCATAATTTGTTTATAAAAATAAATAAGTTAACAGATTCCATCGTATGGACAAATATGATAAGCATATTTATTTTAAGTTTTATACCATATGCTACTATAATGGTTTCAGAGCATTTCTTTTCATTCTTTGCTCAGGCTTGCTTTGGAGCTTTCTTTGTAGTTCTTCATATACATTATATTTTACAGGCAGAGGTTTTAAAGAAAACAGATCCTGCAAATATTGCTTTAATAGTTTATCTTGATAATGGTAAAAAGAATTCTTTTATAGAGTTCATATTCTTTGCAATTGCTTATATTCTAGGATATTTTGTAAGTCCTCCTTTAATCATGGTGGGATGTTTATTTGCGATGAGTTTCTGGATAATTAAAGATCAGTTTGTTTAATAATTTATAAAAATTATTTTTTCTTATTTTTTTTATTCTATTTTTTAAGTATTTAATAATTAATTTAGTTTTTCATTGTTTTTTTCTGAATTTATAATTTAAATAAACTTATTGTGAAAATTAATTATAAAGGCTCTTTTCTAATTAAATAAAATATATCTTTAAGTTATGTTCATATATCATATTAAAGAACTAGTTGAGGGGATACTTATGGTTAAAGATAAAGATATTATTCGTAGAGAAAATGGGGAAGGTCAGATTTTTAGTGTAGACCCTAATAATCCTGATCATAGATATAGTTTACCAATCATAACAATTCTGGAACAGCATTATCCTTACCTTCTTGAGAGTATTAATGAAGAAAACTTTGATATTTCAGAGAATGAGAATTGCATGATTTTTAAAGAGATTGTTCATATAGATAAGGTTGTAGGTTTTAGTGCTTATAAAGGTGGAGATGCTAATGAACATAAATCTTTAGTTCTTCAGTATATCTATGTTTTACCTGAGTATAGGGGTAATAATTTATTGGTTAAGGATGTAATTGATACAATTTCTCTTGATAGATATGTTTCTATAGAGTCTCCAACTAGGTTTATGGTGGAATCACTTGTTGAAGGTGGATTGGCTCGTGTATTTGATGACAGGTATGTTATCAGTAGAATACCTTTCTGTGCACCTATTCATAATTTCACTGATGATGAAAAGGAATATCTTAAACAGACATATAATTTACCAGACCCTACTGGAATTAATAGGGAATCTTCTTTATATGATTTAAAATATTGTGCTATTGTTTGTCCGGCATTTGATGGTAGTAACAGGGCTTATAATCCTCATGATAGTAGTACTAAGTCTTTAGAAGATGGTTATATTAGTGAGGTTTTGGATATTGATGATAAGTATTTTGATGCTTCTCATGTTAGATTAACTGATGGTGAAGAATATACTGATGCTTACTTTAAGAGGGTTTCTGATGTTATTTCTAAGTATAATGATGAAATTAGAGAATTATTGAATTAGTTTTAATCTTTTTTTTTCTAATTTGGAATATATTTTATAACAAACTTTATATATTTAGGTTTACTTAAATTTATATAACTAATGAATTTTAATATATAATGGAGTATTCTATTAGTACTTCATAATCTATAAAAAAATTATAATAATTCAAAAGGTGAATATGATGGAAACTTCAACAAAAGACGCATTAAAAATAACAATAGAATTAATAGTACTATTCGTAATATTATACATGATACCATTATTCATAACAATACCAGAATAATACAATAAAAAACTATTATACAGATTATTGAAAACATAATCAATAATCTATATATAATCTAACCTTCCTAGAAAAAACTTATTCTAAAAAAATTAATTAAAAAAAAAAGATAAAAAAGAGAAATTATATCTCATTAGTAACATGGAAATATCTTAAAAAACTACTTATATTTTCAGAGGTACCAGTAAATATAACTAAATCATCGATTTTCAAATTGAATCTGGCATCTATTTCTGTGAATGTTTTATTATTTCTAATAACTGATGTTACAGTAAGATTAAACCTATTAAAGTCTATATCACTAATTTTCTGTTTTCTAGTAATCTGTACAGACTCCATATTTAAATCGGTCACACGGTTACTCAATGAAGTTGTAATATCATCTGAAGATACATGACGGAACGTATCATAAGCATCAGACCTAAGACTTTCAATCGTACTATTTATTTCATCTATATCTTTATCATAATAATCCATTACACGTGTAAACATGATAATACTTGTTTCATATTCCTCAGGAATAACCTCATCAGCACCAGCTTCATATACCTCATCAACATTTTTAAGAAATCTTGTTCTAACAATTATATGAATATCCGGATTTAATCTTCTTGCAGAATCCACAGCTTTTATAGTGCTATCATAACTAGGCATTGATATAACAATACATTTTGCTGATTTAATACGTAATTCTTTCAATACGCTTTCATCATAACCATTACCATAAATAATTGGAAGACCTAATGCTTTATTTTTTTCTACAACCTGTGGATTAAAATCAACTATAACATAAGGTATATTATAAGTTTCACATGCACTAGATAAGTTTCTACCATTTACACCAAATCCTACAATAATTACATGATCTTCAAGTTCATTCTCTTCAATTTCTGCAGGCTGTATTGTTTTTAATTCTTCATCAACTTGGAAATATGGTATTTTCTTGAAAATACCTACAAGACGAGGTGTAATTTTCTCAAGTAACGGAGTAGCAGACATAGTTATTATTGTCACTGTTAAAAATGTTGTAAACAATTCTCCACTGATTAACCCATATTTCATTCCATCCTCTGCTAATATAAATGAGAACTCACCAATCTGACTTAATAATACTGATATAGCTACAGTTGTTTTTATAGGAAGTTTTAAAATAACTCCAGTTAAAAATGTTGCTACAAATTTGATTACTAATACTATTGCAGCCAGTGCAATTATTAATAGGATGTTATTTATGAAATAGGATACATTTATCATTAAACCGATAGATATAAGGAATATACTCATGAAAACATCCTGGAATGGTTGTACATATCCTAATGCTTGATGGCTGAATTCCGTGTTTGAAATAATTAAACCTGCAAGGAATGCACCTAATTCTGGTGAGATTCCAAGGGATGATGTTGCAAAGGTAGTACCCAGACATATGAATAATATTAGAAGCATGAACAAGTCACGATTTTTTGTCTTTGCTGCTTCATTTAATGCAATCGGTACAATCCATTTTGCACTTACAGCTATTATTATAACAAATCCTACTAATTTGAGTAATGTTGTAGGAAGTGTACTGAGATCTATTGATTGTCCGCCAAGTACTGGTGTTAATAATATTACAAGTATAACAGCTAAATCCTGAAATATAAGTATTCCTAATGTTACTCTACCCTGGATTGAGTGTGCTAAACGTTTTTTCTGTAATATTTTCATTACAATAGCTGTACTACTGAAACATACGAGAAATCCCATAAAAATAGATTGATTTAATGGAGCTTTTCCTATAAAGAGTATGAGTGTAACTAAAATAGTTGTAAGAACTACCTGTAATATTCCACCAAGTACTGCATATCTTTTAATTGCTGAAAATTTTTCTATTGAGAATTCAAGTCCTATAATAAATAATAAAAAGATTACTCCTAATTCAGATATATTAGTTATAATACTTGTAGAGTCAATGAATTGTCCTAAAATAATTCCCGTTAAAAATAGTCCAATCATTGAGGGGAGTTTTAATTTATTAAATAATAATAGGATTACTACGGAGGTTATTAGTATTATTGATATATTTTCTAATATGTATAAATCCATTTTTAATTTTCCTATTACTTATAATATTATATATATTAAGTAAATTATTTATAATTTAAGTAATATTTAACAACATTTAATATTCAAATAATAATTTAAACAATTATTTTATAAAATGTTAATAAATATACATGAAAAATAGTAAATATTGTGTAATTATATTTTTTTTTATTATTATAATATTAGAAATACAATAATTATCAATTTTAAAAAAAGGAAAAAAAGAAAGGTTATTTTTTCTACGTTGTAGTAATATTATCATCCGTGACATTGTCTGGATCTGGAGTTTCATCTTTACCTGCTCCACCAGATAATTGTTTAGTAGTAGTATCTACTTCATATTCAGCAATCACTTCACCATTTCTGTAAGCGGCGAAGATGTATAACTTATGTCCATCAGCTGATGTATCTGTTTGAATAAGTTTTACTGTATCTACTTTATGATTATTTGTTTTTAAATCAGAATATACAAGTTTTTCTGCTTCATCTACTGATAATACAGTAATATTATCTGTTTTGTTAGTTATATTCTTGGTTATATTATTATCTGAAGTATTCATTTTATTGTTATTATTGTTATTGTTATTATTGTTATTGTTATTATTGTTATTGTTATTATTGTTATTGTTATTGTTATTATTGTTATTGTTATTATCTACATTTCCAGAGTTTCCGTTGTTATCAGTGCCACCGTTTTTCTTATTTGTGTTAGTACCAATAGAGTTTCCACTTCCAGAATTTCCGTTATTGTTACCAATGTTATTCCCAGTACCAGATTGACCATTACCTGAACCTGATTGATTTGCACCCGTGTCGGATTGACTATTACTTGAACTTGCCTGATCGGTGCCAGTACCTGCTTGACCTGCAGGACTATTCTGGGAATCACCAGCTACTAATAAATCAGATACGGATTGACCTTCATCACCAGATGATAATAAATCCGAAATACTATCTGCTGAATCATCAGCAATAGCTGTTAATGGATTGAATAAAGTTTCATTATTACTACTATTATAAGTAGCAGCAACAACCCCTATAAGTGCTACTATTAATATGGTTAATACTATTTTTTTATCCAATATTTCACCTGACTATACTTTTATCTATTTATAATTTTTTAATTAATATTATTTAAATATTTTATCTTTAAACAGATACAACAATGATTAATAACGAATATAAAAGATGTAACATTTAACTTAATAAAAAAAAATTAATATTTATCATGTTACACGAAAAATAATACTTATCATGCCCGGTTAATGTTTATAATATAAATATGAAATAAATATTATCATGCAAAGAAAAGGAATAACTACATTACCATTACACTCAGATCATACGCCACGTTGGCTCTGGAATAGGATGGTTAAATTATCACGTGCTTTAACAGAAGTAATTCTTGAAGAATATAGTCAGGAAAAATTTCTTGAAAGATTATCTAATCCCTACTGGTTTCAAAGCTTTTCCTGTGTAATAGGATTTGACTGGCATTCTTCAGGAACAACTACTACTACATGTGGTGCTCTAAGAGCAAGTTTAAATCCTGAGGAACATGGAATAGCAGTATTAGGTGGAAAAGGAAAAAATTCACGTAAAACACCTAAACAAATAGAAGATCTTTCATCAACATTTAATATATCTACAAAAGCAACTGATACTCTGAAAGAATCATCTAAATTATCAGCTAAGATAGATAATGCATGTATACAAGATACTTATACATTATATCAACATAACTTTTTTCTAACTGAATCAGGTAATTGGGCAGTTGTACAACAAGGTATGAATACAAATACAGGATATGCTAGAAGATATCATTGGATGAACACAGACATTGATAATTTCCTAAATGACCCACATACTAGTATAGAATGTGATAAGAAAGAAGAACTAGCATTAAACATGCCATCAGAAGACAGTAAAGAAGTACAAAAAACAAGTGTAGACTTGATAAATGATAATCCTGAACACTTAAGAACATACTTCAGAAGAGAAGACCCAAAACAAACACTACTAACTGACTTTTTTGATTTTAATCAACATGATGATGAAGATCCAACAGGATTTAAGAATCAAAAAGCATTTAGCATGCCAGCACATCATGAAGTGCTAGACATGGATTTATCAGACAGAGAATTCAAAGTTCTTAAAAACGCTTATGAAATACAACCTGAAAACTATAAAGAATTAATTTCCTTAAAGGGTATTGGTCCAAAAAAGATAAGAGCATTAGCATTAATAAGTGACCTTGTTTATGGTGAAAAAGCTAGCTGGGAAGACCCTGTTAAATATAGTTTTGCTCATGGTGGAAAAGATGGATTTCCATACCCTGTTGATAAAGAAGTATATGACCATTCTATTGAAACAATTAAAGATGCACTTGACCAGGCAAAACTTGATAAAAAAGATAAATTAGATGCTATAAAACGATTAAACAAGTTTTTATAAAAAAAATAAAATTAGGAAAAGATTTGTTGTAATGGGAATTTAATTGTTGAAGTTATTGGTAGTTCTATTATTCATAATACCTATTTGTCTGTTCACATCATATAATGAATATATCCATATTATTAGTGCTATAAATGGTGGGATGATAAGTATGGAAAGTGCAACACAGACATAAACTATTAAAAATACTGCTATTCCTTTTCCCCATTGGTCAATATAGGCATAACCTGCTCCAGCAATAAAAAAACCTAATATAAATGCAACAGTTTTACTTTTGTGTGATAGATACTGTCCATTTTGATTTCCATAATTTTGATTTCCTTGAGTATTTCCGTAATTTTGATTTCCTTGAGTATTTCCGTAATTCTGATATTCAGGATTACTGTATTCATTGTATTGGTTTTGTTGTCCAAAGCGTTGATAATTATTTTGATTATTATTGTCCATTCGATTATATTGCTGATAGTAGTTAGAATTTCCATTATCATAGTGGTTATTTTGTTGATTATTTTGAGTTGAGTATTGGTTGTTCTGTTGGTTATTCTGGTTTTGATATTCTTGGTTATTGTATTCTTGTTGGTATTGTGATTTGATTGGTTGCTGTGGCTTGTTTTGTTTATTAGGATTTGGTTGATTGTTTTCTTGTATGTTTTGTTCATTTATATTATTTGGGATATCTTTAAGGCTTTGACCACAGATTATACATGTGTCTTTATCATTATTTTCAAAGCCACAATTGGGACATTTTGTCATTATTTTTCTCCTCCACTATAAATTATTAAATATAATGGTGTTATTTATTATATTATTATTTCTTCTTTATTATTATACTTATATTTCTTTTAATTGCTATTGTTTGATAATATGATTGGATGAAAATAGTTAATCTCATTCTTATTAAAACATTATTTAATAAAATTTAAGTATTTTGAATCATGGTGGATAATAAATATAAATCTATATAATAATAAAGTAGTATTCAGATTAAGAGGGGGTATTTATATGTGTGTGATGATGGAAGATAAATTATATTTTAATGAAATCAAAGATGAATTAAAATTTCTAACAAACTCAAAAGTAAGATTTCAAATATTAACTTGTCTATATGATGCGCCAGCAACAGTCAGTGAAATACATGAAATCACAGATTTAAAATATAGTTCAATAACTAGTAATTTGAAGAAATTAGTTGAATTAGACTATGTAACTAAGGAGGATAATGAATATCAGTTGAAAACACATACTCGTTTACAATTGTTAAATATATTATACTTAAATAATAACCTTGAATTTATTCATGAATATGATGAATTCTTAAATAATCATATAGTAGTCAATGATGACTTACAGGCAATAGGAACATTACCTTATATAAAAAATATTGAATTAATACAAGCAAATAATATTAATCCTTACCTTGCTACTGAGACAATAGAAGAGACTATGATGAGAAAAGGTAGAGTAAAGTCTATATGTATATATTTACATCCAAATTGTTCGGGTATGATTCAATTCATGATGAATCAAGAATCAGATTTTGAGGTTATAGTACCCTTAGAATTTGCACAATACATTATAAAACATGCATATGAATACCTAACAGATATTCCCTTAAAAAATATACGCTTTAATATTAAACCATTACGTGAAACGCCATTAAGAATAGCATTAGTAGTATCTGAACATGAAATAGTAGTGGGTTTAGTAAGAAAAGAAGGAAATTTTAATAAAAATTGTGTTCTACGGTCAGAGGATTCAAGTGCAAGAGCCTGGGGTATTCAAGTATTCCGAGAATTTGAAGTTCTTAAAGAAGGCTATATTGATTAAAAGAATTAGTAAGAAAACATAATGATTTATAGGTGGGGTGAAATACAATGATAGATCAAAATATAGATGTAATAACATCAGATTCTTATGACCATGTGCGATTTGTATTGAGCTCTGAACTAAGATTGAATATCTTAAAACTATTATTTACTCATGAATCCTGTTCACTAGAAAAACTAACTAAAAGGTTAAATAAACAGGAAAGTAATGTTTCAAGAGCAATCAAAGAACTTCAAGAAAAGAAACTAGTAGCATATGATGATAAATTATATTTTTTAACTTCTGCAGGATATCTTGTATCTAGAAATTTACAGAACTTCTTTGATAATTGGTATACAGTTAATAAGATGAAGGGATGTTGGGATGTTCACAGCATAGATAATATACCCTATTATTTCTCAAGATATCTTTATTTATGGAAGGATGCTAATATAATCAAATCTGATTATGTTCATTATAATAAGACACTGGATGTATTCACAGAGAAAATGAAGGATGCGGGAGATATTCGAATGATTTTACCAATATATTCAAAGTATCATATGAAGGCAATAATTCATTCACTAATTGATAATGACACAACATTACAACTAGTAACATCTAGAAATATTCTTAAAGCAATACAAAGATCTGAATTCAATGAATCATTTGAAAGATTAAGAACAAATAAACGAATTAACATATGGACAAGTGATAAAGATGCACATAACCTATTCTATGTAATCTCTGATGATTGGGCTATGTTATCATTATTTTATTTAGATAAAAGTTATGATGATTCAACAATGTTAATAGATTATAAAAAAGAGAACATGGTTATTCATCGTACATTATTTGATGATTACAAGAATAATTTTAAACTCATTTAATTCATTATCTTATTTCTCTTTTTTTTTATAAAAAAATTTATAATCTTATCTAGTTTTATAATAATAACATTTTAAATAAAAAATAAGTAGTATAAAATAAATATAAATTAATAGAATAAACAATAGGAAATTTGGTATTTATGGAATCAACATTAGATGATTTAAAAACAAGACGTAGTGTAAGAAAATTTAAAGATGAACCTGTTAGTAAAGAAGACTTAGAAAAAATTATTGAAGCAGGTACATATGCACCTACAGGAGGAAATAAACAATCACCAATAATACTAGTAACTCAAAGAAAAGATATTATAGAAAGAATTGGTGAATGGAATAAATCTTATTTCCCTAGTGAATTACTTGACCAGATGGGTGATGTTGATCCATTTTATGGGGCATCTACATTAATTATAGTATTAGCAGATAGTAATATATCTACATGTGTTGAAGATGGTAGTTTAGTAATAGGTAATATGCTTAATGCTGCTCATGCAATAGGTGTTGGAGCATGTTGGATTCATAGAGCTCGTGAAGAAATAGAAAGTCTTCAAGGTAAGGAATTACTTAAAGTATGGGATATTCCAGATAATTATATTGGTATTGGTCATGTGATATTAGGATATCCTGCAGATGACTTTGAACCTGTTGAAAATCCTAGAAAGGAAGATTATGTAATTAATTTAGATGAGTTATTATAAACTCATTTTAGTATTGATTTTAACTTCCAACTTGTTGAGGATTCTACTTCCTGTTTAAATGCATTTAACTCAGCATTTTCTTTTTTTAGTTTTTTATTTTCTTCTTTTAACTTTTTTATTTCATATTCATAATCTTCATTTTGAAAAACAAGTTTACCTATTTCCATTGCCTGCTTTTTATAGTTTAATTTTTCTTCATTTAATTCATTTTCTAGTATCTTAATTCTTTTTTCAAGATTTTCAATGCTATTTTCGTCACTCATGAAAAAATACTCCTTATGATTCTACTTATTAACTACTTTATGAAAATAAATATATTAGTATATTGTTATTTTTCCAACATAATATTATTAATATAGTAATTCTAACAAAGTTTTGAATTACAACATTTACTATTCGAGAATACAACATTTCATGAGGGATTACAACATTGTGTTATGAATATTTATAAATTTCAACATTTCCATAAAAAAGCTCTAAATTAGATTAAATATCATATAATCTTATTATAATAGGTATGAAGCTCTATACAGGTAAAAATAATATTTAAAATAATATATTTTGAATTTATTTTCAGTTAATTATTAGAGTTTTTGATAAAAAATTTATTATATACTTCAAATAAAATATTATTTGTTTAATTATAAAAAATTAAACAATTGGATATTATGTTAAATTTATAAAAATAACTTAAATTTAATTTTTAATATCTAAAAATATTTTAGTCTATTATATTATAGATGTTATGAAATAATATATTTCAAATATCTACTAATGTAGGTTAGTAGAAAATTATATCCTATGGAAAATGAGTATAGAACAATTAACATGTTTTATATTCATTTTTCTAACACATATTAAAACTATTTTTTTTAATTGTTATATCACAATAATTATTAATACAAATTACTATAAATAGTAATAACTTATTATGAATAAAAAATATACTCAATTAACGTATCAATTAAAACAATTAATAAAAAGAGAACAACAAGATAATCAAACTCAAAAAGCTCAAATAAATAAAATACAGGATAATATTATAGAAATATCCTTAAATAATCCTACAGCACTAAAAGTAAATACACAAATAGAATTAAATAGAATCAAAGGAACAATAATCAAGAATAGAAATAAGAATATTACAATAAAACTACAAGAAAAACATGAATTCCATACAAATCAAGAAGTAAAACTACATAATATACAGCAAGATATAATCATTAAAAAGTTACATGAATTAGAATCATCCATAGAAGATGATAAAATAAATAATTCCAACAAAGAAACATTAAATACAATATTATATAAGACAAATACAACATTTCAGAATAAAGAATACAACATTCAAAATCTTAACAAAAACCAGGAATTAGCAGTACTAAGATCATTAAATGCAAACAAATTCCATATAATACAAGGACCACCTGGAACAGGAAAAACGCATACAATAATAGAAATAATTAAACAACTATACAAACAAGGAATGAAGATACTAATAACAACACATACTCATATAGCTTTAGATAACATCCTAGAAAAATTAGATGATATACCACAAGAAGATATATTAAGAATAGGAAATACTTCAAAAATACAAGATACATCAAAGAAATACACTATAAATAATCAAATAAAACAAGATAAACAATACAAAGAGATATTAAAAAGAAAAAAAGAGTTACAGGAAGTAAAAAGAAGTATACAAAGACAAGATGTAATACAGCAACCAAATATAAAAATAGAAGAATCACTATTATCAAAAATAATACAGAAAATAACAAGAACTAAGAATACTGAATACAGCATACATAAAAATATTAAAGAAACTCAGAATAAGAATTACGAGCAAAAGATTACTGAGTTAAACTCCGAAATTCAAGAAATAAAGGAAGCTATACAAAACAAATTACTCAAGACCATACCTATAATAGCTTCAACAGTACTCTCATCATCAAGTTACTTAACTAAGGACATAGAATTTGATTATATGATAATGGATGAGGCAAGCCAAGTACCCGTATATCTTTCGTTAATACCCCTAATGAAAACTAATAAATTTATATTAATAGGAGATAACAAACAGTTACAACCAATAACTAATAATAACACAATACCCTCATTAAATAAATCTATATTCAATCTACTTATAGAAAAATATCCTGATAATTATACTTTCCTAAATATTCAATATAGAATGAATCATGAAATATCCGATATAGCAAGTAAACTTTATTATAATGGTAGATTACAAACAAATGAGACCAATGCTAATCAGAGAATTATTTTAAAAAAACAGGATAATATTCTATTAAATGAAGATCCAATAACATTTATAGATACTTCTAATATGAATTATGATGAAACACAGAAATCTAGTGGATGTTATAATAAATATGAAGTTGAACTAATATTAAACTTAATAAAAACATTAATATCAAATAATATTTCTGAAGAGGAAATAGGTATAATAACGCCATATAGAAAACAAAAACTATACATACAAAAGATACTACAAAAACAGGAGTATAATATTGAAACAGATACAATTTATAGATTTCAGGGAAGAGAGAAAAACATTATAATTATAAGTTTTTGTAAGAGTTTTAGGGGGTCTTTAACGAAATTTCAGAAAAGATTCATAGCAGATAAGAATCAGCTAAATGTTTCAATAACAAGATCTAGAAAAAAATTGATATTGATTGGAAATATTTCTCTATTGTCCCATGCAGAGAATTTTCAAGCATTAGTAAGGGCGGTATCACCACTAAATACAATATTTTTAAATGATTTCTATTAATAAAAAATAAGTAGTAAGAAAATGGGAATATGTGAAATTCTTTTTATTGATTATCATCTTTTGGTGCGGATAATTCTTTTACTTCTGATGGAATACGATTTAGTATTCTATCAATTAAACTCATATTTTCTAGTTTTCCCATTGCATAGGAATATCTTTCAAGTTTTTTCAATGCTTCATTTAATTCAAATTGTTGTTTGTTAAGTACTTCCTGTGTATGTTCTCTTTTGTTAACTAATTTCTTATATTCTATTAATTGATTTTCATATTGTTCTTCTGTTACTTCTAGAGTTTGAGATATCTGATTATTATCCGTACGTAATTTTTTTCTTTCATTTTTTAATTCTTCAATCACTTCTTTGTTTGTTTTCTTATCTTCTTTAAGATTTACAAGTTCATCTTCTAGTAATTGATTTCTTTTATTGGTTTCATCTATGGCTTGTTGGAATAGTTCTTCTTTTTCATTTTTATTTTCAATATCTTTTATATAATTATTATTTTCCATTTTTAGTTGAATATTTTCCTGATTTAACTTTTTATTTTCTTCTTGTAATGTTTTTTCTGTTTTTTTGTATGTTTCAATGTTTGTTTCTAATTCCTTTATTTTATTTGTTAGATTTTCTGTTGTTGTTTTTTCCTGTATTTTATTTTCTTGTAGTTGGTTGTTATTCTTTGTTAATTGTTCTATTTCTTGTTTTTGATTGTTTATTGTTTCTTCTAGTTCTTTTATAGTAGTTTTGTTGGCAGTTAATTGGTTGTTTTGTTTGTCTATTGTTTCTTGGTATGTTGTTATATTGTTTTTTGTTTCTTTTTCTTGTTCTTTGAATTGTTGTATTTCTTGTTGAATTGCTGTATTGTTGTTTTTGTATTGTTGTATTTGATCTTTATTTTCATTTAATGTTTTTTGTAATTGTTGTATTTGTTTTTCATATTCTTTCTTATTATTTTCTAAGTTGTTTATTGTTTCTTTTAATTCTTCTGTGTTATCTTGATTGTTATTTACATTGTTTATATAATTTTCTAGTGCTACTTCAATTGCTTCTCCCGTTTTTTTGTATGTAGTTCCATATATTGATTCTATTTTTTCTAAAAATTGATTCCATGTTTTGTCTTTTACTTGTATACTTTTTCTTACTATTTTATCTTCTGTCATTTTATTCCCATTATTTTCTTTGTTATTATATTTTTTGTTGAATGTTGTTTTTATTAATTGTTGCATTTAATGTTGAATGTTGTATTTGATTATTAGGTGTCTTTTTTCATAACGTTTATATACTACCTAAAATATAACTATTGTTATATCCTTAGAGGTAATGATTTGAATTTCATATATGGAAATAATGAATTATATTAGAAAAGCAAAGTATACTTAATATACCCCCTAAGTATACCATAAGATTATTACACAACAATCAAAACATGAATATAATTTATTTCCTATTAACATATAGCAATATGAATTTAAAATTATAATATTAAACAAATAATAAGAAAGTGATTATTTTCAAATACAAATATATAAATATAGATAACAATCATGAAATAATGCGAATCTAATTATTGCATTAAAATCTTAAATTAAAAGAAAAATAAACATATAATCAGTACGAATAAATCAAATTAATTATAAGGAAGTGTTAAATTGTCATACCAAATTAAGAATAAGAAAAATATAGCAACAATCGGATTACACGCAGGACAAGAAGATACTGATGAAACAGGTTCTAGAGCAGTACCTATATATCAGACAACATCTTATGTATTTAAAGATACAGAACAAGCTGCAAAAAGATTCGCATTACAAGAACCAGGAAACATATACAGTAGATTAACAAACCCAACAACTGAAGCATTCGAAAAAAGAATGGCTGCAATTGAAGGTGGAAGTGCAGCATATGCAACATCAGCAGGATTAGCTGCAATCTTTTATACTATTATCAACTTAACAAAAGTAGGAGATAATATTGTATCAGGAGATAACTTATATGGCGGAACCTTTGAATTATTTGAAAATACATTAAAAGATTTAGGAAGATCAGTTAAATTCGTAGATTCTCAATCACCAGATGAATTTGAAAAAGCAATAGATGAAAAAACAAGAGGAATATATGTAGAATCTATAGGAAACCCTAAATTAGATGTACCTGACTTTGACGTATTATCAGAAATAGCACATAGCCATGGAATACCACTTGTAGTAGATAACACAGTAGGTGTTGGAACAATAAGACCATTTGATCATGGAGCAGATATAATTGCCAGTTCTGCTACAAAATATATTGGAGGACATGGAACAACAATGGGTGGAATCATCATAGAAAAAGGTGACTTCCCATGGGACAATGGAAAATTCCCAGCATTAGTTGAACCAGACGAAACATATAATGGATTATCATTTTACAAAGATGTAGGACCTGCAGCATTCACCACAAGAATAAGAGCAGTACTTGGTAGAGATACAGGTGCAATACCAAGCCCATTTGGATCATTCTTATTACTACAAGGACTAGAAACATTAGATTTAAGAATTAGAAAACATGGTGAAAATGCATTAGCAGTAGCAAAACACTTAGAACAACATCCAAAAGTAGCATGGGTAACTTACTCTGGATTAGAAAGTAGTCCAAATCACGAAATAGCATCAAAATATGTTGAAAAAGGTTATGGTGGAATAGTTTCCTTTGGATTAAAAGCAGGATATCAAGGTGCAATTGACTTTATTAACAATGTAGAATTATTATCCTTATTAGCAAATATTGGTGATGCTAAATCATTAATAATACATCCAGCATCAACAACACACTCACAGTTAACTGAAGAACAACAAAGAGCTACTGGTGTAACACCAGACCTTATTAGATTTGCTGTAGGTATTGAAGATATCGAAGATATTATTGCTGATATTGATCAAGCATTAGAAAAAGTTAATTAAATACAATGAATATTATTATTAGAAGAATCATTTCTCTTCTAAATATATTTAAGAAAAAAAAGATATGAATGAATCATTTCTCATTTATATTATATTTTGACCTTCACAATACATTATTTATTAAATTAAAGCCTGTTTTTAAATTTTAATTAAATTAATTATTAATTTTTTAAAAAATAATTAAATTTGGACTAAGAAACATAATAATAATTAAATGTATAAAAAAATAAATATATTTTTAATTACAATTGTTAAGGGAGAAAATCAATGTCATATGAGAAATCTTTAGGAACTGTAGATACACATTACTTTCATATGGATGAGGATTTAAAATTAGAAACTGGAGATATTTTAAAAAAGCCAACAATAGCCTATGAAACATACGGTGTTTTAAATAATGAAAAAAGCAATGTAATACTAGTATGTCATGCTTTAACAGGTGATGCACATGCTGCTGGATGGCATAATGGTGATAAAAAACCTGGTTGGTGGGATATAATAATAGGTCCGGGAAAACCCTTAGATACTAATAGATATTTCATAATATGCTCTAATGTTATAGGTAGTTGTAAAGGAACAACAGGGCCTTCTGATATAAATCCAGATACTGGTGATTATTATGGTCTTGATTTTCCTATAGTTACAATAACGGACATGGTACATGCACAGAAAAAACTAATTGACCATCTTGAAATACCTTATTTATATTGTGTAGTAGGTGGATCTATGGGTGGAATGCAAGTGCTACAATGGACATTATCTTATCCTGACATAGTACGTAATGCAATAATGATAGCATCAGGTGCATATTCAACACCACAACAAATTGCATTCAATGCTGTTGAAAGACGTTCTATCATAGAAGATGTAAACTGGAATAAGGGTGATTATTATCATACTGATAAAAGACCAGAACAAGGATTATCAGTTGCACGTATGATGGCTCATATAACTTATCTAAGTAATGAATCAATGTATGAAAAATTTGGTCGTAGGCTACAGGATAAAAATACATTTAGTTATGATTTTAGTAATGAATTTCAAGTGGAAAGTTATCTTGAACATCAAGGAGTTACATTCACGCAAAGATTTGATGCAAATAGTTATTTATATCTTACAAAAGCATTAGATTATTTTGATATAAGGAACAATAATTCATTAGAAGAAGCATTAAAACCAATAACAGCAAGAATGCTTATAATGTCAATAAGTTCAGATTGGTTATATACACATGAACACATGGAAGATATAGTAATGGCACTTAGATCAAATAATGTAGATGTTAGTTATTCTAGATTAAATTCTGAATATGGACATGATGCTTTTCTAATTGAAAATGGACAAATGAATTATATAATTAGTAATTTCTTATCAAAAGCAAGGGTAAAAGATGTAATGTCTCATAAGGTTATAACATTAACTGATGGGGCGGATATTAAAGAAGCTGCTGAATTAATGATGACTTGTAATAAAACACATATTCCTATTGTAGATACTAATGAGAAAATTGTAGGACTTGTTACAGCATGGGATTTATCTAAGGCAATAGCTACTAATGCGGAAAATATTGAGGATATCATGACCAGAAATGTATATACTTGTCATGAAAATGATTCAATTTTTGATATTACTACTAAAATGAAGGAACATAATATATCTGGTTTACCAGTTATTGATGAAGAGGATAAGGTTATTGGTAGTATTACTACTGCTCATATATCTAATTTATTAGATAAATAGACTTTATCTCCTTTTTTATTATTTTTTTTTTAAAATGAAACAATTATCTTTTTTTAATAGAAAACATTTGTTGGAATGTTGTATTAATATTAGGAAATGTTATTTTTTTAAATAATTGTTGTATTCTTTTTTTAATATGCTGTATTTATAGTTGAAATGTTTCATTACTCTTTTTTATAATGTTTCATTTTTCTTGAAAATGTTGTATTGTAAACAAAATGATGTAATTTTATAATTTAATTGTTGTATTTTTATTTTCATCAACTTTTTTATAGATATAAAAAAATCCTATAAATTGTTTTTTATCAGATAAAACTAGTTATAATGGCTCTGATTAAAATGTTGTATTTTATTATTATTTATAAATTTTAAATGTTGTATTTTAAAAATTAGGAAAATTTATTTAGTTATTATTAAAAAAAAGGAGGTTATATTAGATATGTAATTACATATCTTCGAATCTGCCTTCTAGTTTTTCAAGTACACCTGGAAGACTTGTGTATTCCATTTCATCTGCAGGTAATCTGTGAGGTTCGAATGGACCATGTCTTCTCATGTAGTTTGCTACTTTAGTTGCAGTTGTTCTTGCTTCATCAAATGCTGGGTCTGCAAACATGTCTACAGGACCAACTAATTTAGCGTTTGATACTTGGAAACCAAGACCAATTACTCGTGGAGGTCCATCGAATCTTACAGGTCTTGCATCTGCTTGTCCTACTGGCATTAAAGGTCCATTGTGTGATCCTCTCATCCATCCACTTACTAAGTGTGGGAATGCAAATGGTTCAGTTGTTTCTCCAGCTGCTGGGAATCCTGATTGAGATCTTACTATTGCTACTGGGTCATCTTTACCTATGTATTTTCCTGCCATTAAGTTTAATCTGTCAGTACTTACTGCTGCAGCTATTTCACCATCGGAGTGTCTGAAGATTCTTTTTATTACGTATCTTCCAGTTGAACCGATTAATGCTAGTAAATCATACATTTCACTTGGGCATGACATTGTTACTTTCCTGTTTTCTATAACATCGTATACTTCAAAGTCAAATCCACCGTGTAATTTAGGGTCGATTACTAATCCTGCTGTGTTGAATGGGTCTGCAAACATTCTAAATAGAGGTAAGTTAAATGCTCCTGGTTCTGTTTTATCACAACAATATGTGAATACAGGGTCTGCTCCTCTTTCTTCAAATTCTATTTCTGCACTTCCTGGTCCCATACCTTTTATGTTTCCACTGAAAGTGTCACTTAATAAATCTTGACCTGCACCGTATAATTTAAGACCTTTTGCAACTTCTGCTCCATCCATGAATGTATCAAATGCTAGTTTATGTACTTCTTCATTGTCTGGACCATTTGTGTGGGTCATAATCATATCTATGTCGTCACCACAATGGGTTATATAAAAGTCGGTTAATAGTCCTTCTTCTTTTGCTTTAGATAAATGTGCATTACATGTATCCATTAGTTTTTGGTGTGTTACTGCGTGTCCACCAACACTACCAATATCTGCTTTAATTATACTTACAGTTGTTTTCATGTTGTATTATACCTCCTAGGGTAAAACTTTATTAATATTAGCATTTTATCAAAATTATTAGTAGATGAGTTAATTTCTCGTCTATTATTTTCCTATTATTAATAAAATGATGAATAAACAAAATTTTTAATATTATATAATATTCTTTTATTTAATGTTTATAAATTTATTTATATTATTTTTTATTATAATTTGAATTTCAACAATTACATCTTATGTAGAATAGCATCAGCTACTTCTTGAGTTGTATTAGTTCCATTCATGTCAGGAGTTTTTATTTTATTTTCTAGTATTACATCGTCTACAGCTTTATGTAATAAATCTGCTTCTTCTTGTTTTCCTAAGAATTCAAGCATTAAACAACTAGATAATATCATTGCTGTAGGATTTGCTTTGTGTTGTCCTGCTATGTCTGGAGCTGAACCATGCACAGGCTCAAATAATCCATTATTATCTCCAATATTTGCTGATGGTATTAATCCTAAGCTACCTAGTAAACCTCCTCCTTCATCAGAGAGTATGTCTCCAAATAAGTTTGTTGTAACTATAACATCAAATCTAGCAGGATCTGTTATTAAATACATAGCAGTTGCATCGATATAATAATCATTACTATCTATATTAGGATATTCTTCACTTATTTTATAGAATGTGTTTTTGAATATTCCATCAGTTAATGGTAATACATTTGCTTTGTGAGCTGCTGTTACTCTTTTTTGTCCTGTTTTTTGTGCGTAGTTGAATGCGTATTTAATAATTCTTTCTGAACCCTTGTTTGTTATTTTTCTGAGAGCTATTACTTCATCACCCTTCTGTTCTTCTAGGTGTGAGTATAATCCTTCTGAATTTTCTCTTATTATTGTGAAGTTTATGTCTTGATTAGTATAGGAGTGTATTGGTCTTTGATTAACATATAAATCCAGTTTTTTTCGTAAGGTTACTATTGCACTTTTTTGTTCAGGAATTGAAGTTACTGCCCCAAAGAGTACACTATCACTTTTTTTACATTGTTGTATTGTGTCCTCAGGTAGATTGGTACCGTGTTTTTTATAACATTCTTTTCCAGCTTCTTTTTCGATAAATTCGAATTTCGTATTTAATGTTTCTAGTATGTCTATAGTAGGTTTCATTACTTCTTGTCCAATACCATCACCAGGTATTACTGTTATTTTGTACAATATTTTTTACTCCTTTATTTTTCTTTTATAGTATAATTATATAGGTTCTTATTAAGTATAGTTACTTATATTTATTAAACTAATATATCTATAAGGAAAAAGTTAAAACATAAATAAAATACTAGAATTAAATTTAATGAGGAGTAGCAATGAGTGCAGAAGATGTAAGAAATGCAATAAAAGATCTTAATGATTTAGATGATTTTGTAAAATTAGAAGCTGAAAGTACAATTTCAACCAATATGCCTGATGAATTGGATATTTTACATGAAGAAGTTGTTAAACCATATTATCCTAAGTCTATTAAGTTAAGTCTTATCGATATTATTAAAAGTGTTAAAGACCCTAGTTCTATTGATGTTTTTGGTGAATTATTACATGACCAAAATAAATGGGTTAGAAGACAGTCAAGCTCAGCACTCTCTGAGTATGGAGATGATGCGGTAGATACTTTACTTAAATTAGTGGATGATGAAAATTGGAGAGCTCGCGGTGGAGCTGTATGGGCTTTAGCTAAAATTGCTAATAAAGATACTCTTGATGTCTTCATCAAAGCTTCTAAGGATGAAAGAAGTTTTGTTCGTTCAGGTGCTGTATTTGGCCTAGGTAATATTGGTGGAGATGAAGCACTTGACATTCTTAAAGAATTATCTGAGAATGATGAAAGTGGTTATGTAAGAGCTAATGCTTTAACTTTCATTGATAAATTAGAAAATTAGTTTAACCTTTTCTTTTTATATATTTTTTTATTTTATTATCTGTCTTTTTTCTTGTTTTTTTACTAATTTATTAAACATTGTTAACTGTTTTTTAAGGGTAACTTGTTATTTACAATTTTTCTTAGTAAGCTTTTATTAATAGAAAATACAAATATAATAATAAAATTTAATTAAAATAATTATGATTAGGATTTGATAATGATGGTAAAAGTTAGTATTATGGGAGCATCAGGAACAATAGGTAAAAATGTTGCTTTTACATTAGCTGAGGAAGATAGTATTGATGAAATAGTGATGTTCTCTAGGCCATCAAGTATCGAAAATGTTAAAGGAGAAATTCTTGATATTTATGATGCATTAGCTGTAGAGGATATTGATTCAGTATTAACACCATCAACAAATTATGAAGATTTAAAAGATTCAGCTATTGTATTAATAACGTCAGGTATACATAGAAAAGAAGGTATGTCTCGGCTTGATTTAGCGGTTCCTAATGCTAAGATTGTGAAAGATTATGCTGAGCAGATTGCTAAATATGCTCCAGATTCAATAATTTTAATAGTTACTAACCCTGTTGATGTCATGACTACTGTTGCTTTAGAAGCTTCTGGATTTGATAAAAGTCGTGTGATAGGTTTAGGTAACCACTTAGATTCTTTAAGATTAAAGACTATTCTTTCAAAACATTTCAATATTAATAGTGGTGAAATACATACAAGAGTTATTGGTGAACATGGAGATCATATGGTTCCTTTATTAAGTTCTACTACTATTGGTGGTATCTTATTAAAATATTTTGTAGAGAGTAGTGATTTAGATGTTCCTGGCTTGGTTACTAGATTAAAATCAGCAGGAAGTACTATTATTAGTAAAAAAGGTGCTACTGAATATGGACCTGCTCACGCTATAGCTAATTTAATTTCAACTATTGTTAATGATAGTCGTAAGATTTTAACTGTTAGTACTTATCTTGAGGGTGAAGTTGAAGGAGTTTATGATGTTTCTTTAGGTGTACCTGTTATTCTTTGTAGAAATGGTATTCAAGCGATTGTTCCTTTAAAAATGAATGATGATGAGCGTACTGAATTTTTTGATGCTGCTCGTACGGTTAAGAAGGTTACTTATAAAGTTAAGAAAGAGTTGGAGGAATAATCTATTTAGTTATTCTTTTTTCTTATTTATTTTCTAGTTTTTTAAGAGGTACTTTTATATATTGTACATTATTATTTTTTAAGCCATATTTTTTTATGTTGTTCATTTTTTTTCTATTTTTTTTGTAAAATTTATTTTTTTTATTAAATTTATTGTAATAGTTTCTATATGTTCTTTACGTCATTTAAATATAAACTTAAACAATTTTCAATATATTTATATATATTAAAAACCAATATAATATTAAGTGTAATAATCATTATTTCATTAAAATAATACATTGATTTAATATAAAACTAATGATAGTTAACATGTTTAAAAAGAATGAATAAAACATGTTTTTTTTACGGATTTAGTTGGTTTTTTAAATCATTTCATCAATAAATATGATTCTTATTATATATTCATGTTTGATTAATATGATGAAAAAATACAATTATAATGATTAATTATATGCAATACTTTATTTTTTTATTAGAAATTCATTATTAATTAGGTGATGACATGATAAAAATAGGAATTCTAGATTTACAAGGTGACGTTGAAGAACATCAAATAATAACAGAAAAAGCATTGAAAGAAATGGGGATTGATGGCTCAATAAAACTAGTAAATGTATTAGAAGATATTCAGGATTGTGATGGTCTAATAATCTCTGGTGGTGAAAGTTCAACTATTGGTTTACACTTAGAGAAAACGGGATTGATGAAATATCTTCAAACTTCAGGAATACCAATACTAGGAACATGTGCAGGATTAGTATTACTGTGTGATAAAACAGATAAAGAACAGCCACTACTTCATTTAATAGATGCAACTGTAGAAAGAAATGGTTTTGGAAGACAAAGATTATCATTTGAAACTGAAATCGAATTTACTGACAAAAAATATCATGGCATATTTATCAGAGCACCATATGTGAATAATATTGGCGATGATGTAGAAGTATTAAGTAAATATGATGATAAAATTATTGCAGTTAAACAAAATCAATATATTGGAATAGCTTTCCACCCTGAACTAACAGAAGACACATTAGTTCACAGGTTATTTATAGAGGAGGTGCTGAGATGTGTGGAATAGCAGGTGTAATTTATAAAGATAAAAAAACCCATAACGTTGGAGAATCACTAGCAGCGATGTTAAATTCCCTACAACACAGAGGTCCTGATTCTGCAGGCTTCGCAATTTACGGAGGATTAAATCTCCCCGAAAATCATTATCAATTAAATATAGAAGTTAAGGATAATTCAAAAGTGCTTGAAAATCTAAAGACATATTTAACTCAGTCAAGTCCAATAATAAGTGAAGAACTATTTCACTCTGTAGATGACTATAATATTTACAGATGTGAAATAGAACTTGATAACTACAATATGTTAAAACCATTAATCAGTAATTTAGATAAATTTGAAGATGTCCAAGTAATAAATGGTGCACATTCATTTGAAATGATAAAAGATGTGGGATTAGTAGAGGATATATCAAAAAGATTTGATTTACCATCAAGAAAGGGAACACATGGTATAGGACATACAAGATTTGCAACAGAAAGTGGTGTAGATAGATACCATGCACACCCATATCAAAGTTACATTATACCAGATATAACAGTAGTACATAATGGACAAATTACCAACTATTGGAAGATAAGAGATGTACTAGAAAGAAAAGGTCATCATTTCGAAACAGATAATGATACAGAGTGTGTAGTACACTACATGGCTGATAAATTATCTGAAGGATACAAGCTAGAAGAAGCATTAGAGAATGCAGTAGAAGACTTAGATGGACCATTCTCTTTATTAGTAGGAACCCCATCTGGTATAGGAATAGCAAAAGATAAATTAGGATTAAGACCAGGTGTAATGGCAGAAAATGATGAAGTATTTGCAATAGCATCAGAGGAAATGGCATTACAGGATGTACTTGAAACAGATCATGTAGAACAAATAGCTCCTGGAGAAACAAGATCATACACAATATAAAAGGAGTAATAGTTATGACTGAATATGTTATTGAAGCTAAAGATATGGATGAAAAAGAATTAAACCGATCCATAAAAGAACATGCAGTAGATTATGATAAAATAATCATAAACAACCCACAATCCAAACATAACATAGCTGCAGGTCTTATGGAGGATGTTGAAATTGAAATAAATGGATCCGTAGGATATTTTGTAGGAACAATGATTGATGGAGCAAAAATCCACATAACTAAAAATGCAGGATGGTTTGCTGGAGATAACATGACTACTGGTGAAATAATCATTGAAGGTGGATCTGGTGATGGTGCAGGTCAAGGAATCTATGGGGGAACCGTTGTAGTAAGAGGTGACACAGGTTCAAGAACTGGTGAAATCATGAAAGGTGGAACTGTTATCATAGGAGGTAACAGTGGTTACATGACTGGATTATTAATGATGGGTGGAAAACTCATTGTTCTAGGAGATGTAACAGATGATGCTGGTGAATCTATAATGAGAGGAACCATCTACGTATTAGGTAATGTAAAAAGTCTAGGAAAAGATGCAGTAATGGAAAAAACAACATTAGATGATCAAAAAGACTTAAAACAGATACTAACTAAATATGGGTTTGAATTAACAGATATTGATTATACAAACTTCAAAAAAATAACTAAATCTAAAGGAGGTAAATAAACATGGTAAATAAAACAGTAGCATTAGTAGGAACACCATGTGAAATAATGGCAGCATCTAAAATCCAACATTTCACAGAATCTCCAATAGAATTTAAAATAGGACTATTTTGTATGGAAAACTTTTCCTACTCATATTTCCAAGCATTATTATTAGAATATGATTTAACAATGGAAGAAATTGAGAAATTCAGAATAGAAAAAGGATACGCATTCATGTTCCTAAAAAATGGACAAAAAATGAAAATTCCTTTATCTGTAGCAAAGAAGGTTGTAAGAAAAAATTGTAATATTTGTGTAGAATTAACATCTGAAACATCAGATATCTCTGTAGGATCAATAGGATCTGATAAAGGATGGTCAACTGTTATTATTAGAACAGATGCAGGACTAAAAGTAATAAATGATGCAATAGAACACGGATATATTGAAGCAAAAGATTTAACATCAACCCAATTAAAGCTATTAAATAAAATTGCTGGAAATAAAATAAAAAGAAACTTTGAAAATATAGATACCAGAGAATTCAAAGCAAGACCAGTATTATATCAGAGAGAAATATCTGATAAAACAATATTTAGAGAAATATCATCAGCTAACTTTGCTGACCTAAAAGGTAATGTAATTGATGTTGGGGCATGTGTATTATGTGGTGCATGTGAATACATTTGTCCAGAAAACATAATCACAATAGCTGATTCAAAACCAAGAAAAAGAGGAAAATGTCCAGAAGATTGTCATGCATGTTTTGCTGTATGTCCAAGAACATTCATTCCAACAAATTTAAGAAATGATAATTCTAATAATCTTGGTGACTACCAGAAAATAGTAACAGTAAGATCAGCAAAGAATTATCATGGTCAGGATGGTGGAGTAGTAACTTCAATACTAGACTACCTTATAACATATCAAATAGTTACTGGGGCACTTGTAGTTGATACAAAAGAGGATTCACCATGGAAACCAGTAGCTAAAATAACTGATGATATAGATGAAATTTTAAAAGCATCAGGAACAAAATATGCTGTTTGTCCTGTGTTTAAACCATTAAAAGATTATAATGAGGATGTGATATAATGTCTTTTAATGTAAATAGAAGATCTGAGATTTGTAAACAAAATAATGATAGGCCGGGTTGTTGTTGGTATTTATGTGACAATCCTAAAAAATCATTATGTAAAAATTGTTATAGTTGTTATTCTAACTGTCCTCATGGTGTATATGAGGTAATTAATGATGAACCTCAACCAGTTCATCAGGAAAACTGTGTTGGATGTAAAATATGTGAAGAAATGTGTCCAACTCAAGCTATATATGTAACTCCACTTCCTGATGAAGGTAGGGGAATATGGTCAAGTCAGACAATGTTAGAAATAAAACGTAAAACACAAACTGGTAAAGATAAAATCAGGGGATGTGGAGCAACACGTAAATTACCATCATTTGATGATTTAAGTATATTACCAGCACAGGTTTCAAGACCACCAATAGATTCATACAGAGAACCATGTAAAACAGAAGTAGTATTAGGAGATCGTTTTGCAGAAAATCCTATAAAAATAAACACTCCTATAATGATTGGTGCTATGTCATTTGGAGCAATTAGTAAAGAAGCAAAAATTGCAATAGCTAGAGGTTCAAGTATTGTAGGTACAATCACCAATACAGGTGAAGGTGGAATGTTACCAGAAGAACGTCATTATGCTGATAAATTAATAGCACAATATGCATCTGGTAGATTTGGAGTATCTGCAAATTACCTTAATAATGCTGAAGCAGTAGAAATAAAAATTGGTCAAGGTGCAAAAGCTGGTATGGGAGGACACCTACTAGGTAAAAAAGTAACAGCTGAAGTAGCTAAAATCAGAAATATTCCAGAAGGTTCTGACGCATTAAGTCCAGCTAGACACATGGATATTGTAGGACCAGAAGATTTAGGAATGAAAATTGATCAATTACGTGAAATTACTGACTGGAAAATACCTATCATAGTTAAATTTACTTCTGGTAGAGTAGAACAAGATGTTAAAATTGCTGCAAAAGCAGGAGCAGATATTATAGTAATCGATGGTATGCAAGGTGGAACAGGTGCAGCACCAGAAATCATTACAGAACATGCAGGAATACCTACAATAGAAGCAATTAGAAAAGCAGACCTTGCTCTTAAAGATATTAATTTAAGATCTGAAGTAAGTCTTGTTGCAGCAGGTGGTATAAGATCAGGTGCAGATGTAGCTAAAGCTATAGCATTAGGTGCAGATGCTACATATATAGGTACTGCAGCTTTAGTAGCAATAGGATGTAAAGTATGTCGTGGATGTAGTCTAGGTAAATGTCCTAAAGGAATAGCTACACAGGATAGGGTATTAAGAAGAAGATTAGATCCTGTACGTGGAGGAAATGCTGTTGCTAATTACATTAATGCTATGACTAAAGAAGCTGAAATGTTAGCACAACAAGCTGGTCACACCGATCTACAAAAATTAGAATTTGCTGATTTAATAGCATTAACAATGGAAGCTTCCGAAATAACAGATGTACCATTAGTTAGATAGAGGTGAGTAGTATGGTTAAAAAAATAGAAGCAATTATTAGACAGGAAAAATTAGAAGTTGTTAAAGATAATCTTGAAAAAATTGGATGTAATGGTTTAACAGTTTCAGAGGTTAAAGGTAGAGGAGAACAGTTAGGTATAATTGAGAAATATAGGGGTACTGAATACAAAGTTGATTTAATTCCTAAAATTAAATTAGAAATAGTAACAACTGATGATGAAGTAGATAACATTACTGAAACAATCAGGAATAGTGCTTTCACTGGTAAAATGGGTGATGGTAAAATCTTTATTTCTAATGTAGAGGAAGTTATTCGTATTCGTACTGGTGAAAAAGGTATTGATGCAATTTAATTCCTTTTCTTTTTTTTTATTTTTAGTTATTTTTCTAGTTTTTTTATTATTTATTTTACATAATTTTATATATTATTATACATAGAATTAATAGTAATTATTAATCATTATAAATCATGATTGTAATTAGTTTCACTTCCAAAGAAAAAAAACGTAATATGAAAATTATTCAAGTAAAAATACCAAGAGGTTTTTAATATGAGAATAGCAATAATTGGTGGAACCGGTTCACAAGGATTAAATATTGGAAAAAGACTTGCAATTGCTGGTGAAGATATAATTATAGGATCAAGAAAAGAAGAAAAAGCTCTTACTAAAGTAGAAGAATCTCTAGAATTATTAAAAGATTATGATGACATTAAAATGGAAGGAATGTCTAATGAAGATGCTGCACAAGCTGGAGATTTACTAATATTAACAGTACCATTGTCAGCACAAAAACCAACTTTACAATCAATAAAAGAGTATGTTGGAGATAAAATATTAGTGGATGCAACAGTACCATTAGAAACAGCTATTGGTGGATCACCAGCAAGATTTGTAGATTTAATGGAAGGATCAGCTGCAGAAAGAACAGCTAAAATACTTAAAAAGACAGATGTTAAAGTTGTAGCTGCATTTAACAATGTAAGTAATTCATTATTATCTAATATACCAGAACCAATTGATTGTGATTGTCTATTAGCTGGTAATGATAATGAAGCTAAACAAGTTGTAAAAGAAATAATTGAAAAAATACCTGGAATTGACTGTATAGATTGTGGTAAACTAGAAAAAGCTAGAATGATTGAGAAGATTACACCATTATTAATAGGTTTAAACATTAAATATAAATCACAATTTGGTGGAATAAGAATAACAGGTATTCCTAAAAAATAAGTTGATCTAACTTTCATTAATTTATTTTTTCTTTTTTTATTAACATTTTCTACTTATTTGATAAACTAATTTTTCTGGTACTAATTGTACTAATTTCTTTAAAAATCCTAGGTTAACTTATAATTTAATTTATACTAATTGTACTAATTTCTTTAAAAATCCTAGGTTAACTTATAATTTAATTTATACTAATTTTAAAATAATCTTTAATTAAAATAAGTGTATATGTATTAACTTTAATAATTATTGGATATCATATTAAAATAAATATAGTACTATTATTATTACTAAATAATGTATAGGTTAATCTATATAAAAAATAAAAAAGAATAAGATAAAAACGGGGGGGATAATTTCTTTATTGAGATATTATTCATCTATTAGGAAAAAATTGGGATTTATATTGGTTTTAAAAAAAGGATTATGAGGAGATTCCTTCTTTTATATTTAATTCTTATATTGGATAAAGGAGAGGAAGAGTTTAAAAACTCTTCCACGAGGATTTTCCTATTAGTTAAATAAATTATTAATTCTCATTATACTTTTATGTATGATGGAATAAAGAAAGGGGGCTTACACTGCATCGTCCCCCCTTTCTCCAGTTCTTATTCTGATTACATCTTCTACGTTTTTAATAAATATTTTACCATCACCGATATTTCCTGTTCTAGCTGCTTCGGTGATTGCAGTTGATACTGAATCTACTGCATCATCAGATACTACTGATGTTATTTTTATTTTAGGTAAGAGATCTATTCTGTAACTGGTACCTCTGTAATTTTCTTCAATACCTAGTTGTTCACCTCTACCTTTTACTTCTGCGATTGTGATACCTTTACAACCTACTTTTTCTAATGCAGTTTTTACTGCATCTAATCGCTCACTTCTAATAATTGCTGTAATTTCTTTCATTCTATCACAATCCTTATATTCTGTAACCTAATTCTTCGTGTTCGTTTGCATCTAAACCTTCGATTTCAGTTTGTTCATCTACTCTTATACCCATGGTTTTATCGAGTACTTGTGCAATTATGTATGTTACTATAAATGCATATACTGCTACTGCAACAATACTTATTATTTGTATACCTAATTGACTAGGGTTACCATATAATAATCCTGTTGCTCCGTTAATAGCTGGTGCTGCGAATACACCAGTTAAGATTGCTCCCCATGTACCGGACATACCGTGTACACCAAATGCGTCTAATGCATCGTCGTAACCAAGTTTTGGTTTTAAGTATGAAATTGCGAAGTATGATACAAATACTGTTGTAGCTCCTATTACGATTGAAGCTGGTACATCTACGTAACCTGCTGCAGGTGTAATTGCTACTAATCCTGCTACTGCACCAGTTATTGCACCGAGTATTGTTGGTTTTCCAGTTTTCCAGATATCTACTAGGATCCATACAATCATTGCTGTAGCTGTTGCAGTGTTTGTTGTAATGAATGCGTTTGCTGCTAATCCGTTTGCTCCGAGAGCTGATCCAGCGTTGAATCCAAACCATCCGAACCATAATAGTGCTGCACCTATTACGGAATAACCTAGATGGTGAGGTAATAGACGTCTGTCTTTTCTTGGTCCAAGTACTAATATTAATGCGAGTGCGGATATACCTGAGTTAAGGTGTACTACTGCACCTCCTGCGAAGTCTAAAGCTCCTAGTTGGTATAACCAACCTCCACCCCATACCCAGTGGGCTATTGGGACGTATACTAGTGTTACCCATAATGCTACAAAAACAATCCATGCTTTTGCTTTCATTCTACCTACTACTGCACCTGAAATTAATGCAACTGTAATTGCTGCGAATGTTGCTTGGAATACAACATATAATAATTCAGGTATTGTTGAGTCTGGATGAAGCATTTCTATTGAGATTCCAGATAGGAAAAAGTTCGTTGGTGCTCCTATGAATCCACCAATTGTTGCTCCAAATGTGAATTGATAACCATATATTACCCAGATTAGACATGCAATTGCATATCCTACGAGAGATAAGAACATTGTGTTAAGAACATTTTTCTTTTTGCTCATACCTCCATAAAATAGTGCTAGACCCGGTAAGGTCATAATCATAACTAATGCCGTTGACATTAGAATCCAGGCAGTGTCACCTGTGTTTAGTAACGATTCTGCTACCACTGTAAAATCCTCCATTTAATGTAAATTTATTTAATTTAATAATATACGGTCATGCTTTCTATTTCGTTTCTATATTTCTTTTTAATTATTTTTTTTCATATAGTGATTTCATTTTTTTTAATTCAATCGGAAGTAGGAAATACATTTCCGTTACTAATAGTTTAACTTACATAGTATATAAAGGTTATGTTTTTAGCACTAACAAAAATCAATAAAAATACAATAAATATTATGAACAATAGTAAAAAAAATCAGAAATAATTGTAATTTTTAAAATAATAGTAAGATTTAATATAATTTTTCTAATAACCAGAAAATTAATGAAGTTTATCAAAGTAAAATTAAATAATTATTAAATATAATTTAAAAAAAAAGTTGAGAGAAATAAAAACTCTCGAAGAAAAAAAATATTAGTTTTTAAGGAAAGCATCTTCTACAGCTGCTACTCCAGCTCCGCTTTCAAACTCGAATCCTAATTCTTTCAAGGTCATTTCTAGACAAGTAATGGTTGCTGCAATTTCTGGTAAACCAGTAATACCCATGTTACCTATTCTGAAAATTTTACCTTTTAAGTGATCTTGTCCACCGGCTAACTCTATGTTATATTTGTTTCTCATAGTTCCGCGAAGTTGGTCATCAGTTACTCCTTCAGGTAAGTACATAGCAGTTAAAGTGTTAGAACGGTCACCTTCACGTGCAAATAATTCTAAACCTAATGCTTCTGCTGCTGAACGAACAGCTATTGCACCAGTATGATGACGCTGTATACGGTTTTCTAATCCTTCTTCAAGAACCATGGTTAATGCTTCACGCATAGCGTATGTTAATGATACATTAGGTGTGTATGGTGTTTGTGCAGGAGATTTATTTCCGCTTTTTCTCATAGCTTTTAAATCTAAGTAATATGTACTTGAATCTACATTATCAATTACTTTCCATGCATCATCATTTAATGTTATAGCTGCCATACCTGGTGGTGCTGCTATACATTTTTGTGCACCAGTAAGACAAATATCTAATCCATATTTGTCTACATCTACGTAATCACCAGCTAATGAAGATACGGTATCAACTACAAATAATGTGTCATAATCTTTCATTATTTTTCCTACTTCTTTAATAGGATTTACTACAGCAGTTGAACTTTCATTGTGTATTAAGGTTAATGCTTTTGCATCATCATTTTCTTCCATTACTCTTTTTATCTCTGCTGGATCTACTGCTTGACCCCAAGGTACCTCTATAGGTATTGATTCTCCACCAAATACCTCTGTGAGTTGTTGTAATCTTTCACCGAATTTACCACTAACAACATTTATTACTTTATCACCTTTTTCTATGATATTGGCGATAGAAGCTTCCATTGCTGAAGTTCCAGATCCTGTGATTAAATAGGATTCGTTATCTGTTTTGAATACTTCAGACATCATTGCTGTTGTTTCTTCTAAAATTTCTCCATAAACTGGTCCTCTGTGGTTTACTATTGGCCTTGACATTGCATCTAGTACTCTTTTAGGAACAGTTGTTGGTCCTGGAATCATTAATAAAGTATCATCCATTGGGAATATTCCTCCAAAAAATTATTTTTTAATAAACGTTTATTTAATTTATAATAAGATTGTCTAAAAAGTCGTCTTGAATATATAATAAAATAGTATTTATAAAATTCTTGAAAATTATCTAACCTTATTATATTTATATTTATGTACGTCATTCTTTTTAATATGTGGTATAGGAGAATTAGTAGTTATAAACTTAATTAATTACTTTTTATAAAAATTATAAGTATAACTAATTTATTTGTTGTGATTTTATGACAAGAGTATATAATGATTGGGATAAATGGTATCCTATTATTTGTGATGATTTTGGTTTTGATAAATCTTTAGATGAGAAATCAGCTAGACTACTTAATGATAAAATTAGAAAAAAAGGTAAATTTGACATGAGTAATCTATATCTACCTAATCAATGTATTGTTTTTGGAGCAGGACCTTCAATAAAAAAACACATAGCTCTTATTAAAAATAAGGTTAATATCAAAGACTATTGTTTAATTGCTGCTGATGGTGCAACTACTGCACTTCTTGAGGAAGATATTATACCAACAATAATTGTAACAGACCTTGATGGAAGTATTGATAGTATATTAGAAGCAAATCAAAAGGGATCAATATTATATGTACATGCGCATGGTGATAATATTGAGAAAATAAATCAATATGTACCACTACTAAAAAATATAATTCCTACATCACAATCAGATGCATATGATTTACTTGAAAATTATGGTGGTTTTACTGATGGTGACAGGGCAGTACATATAGCGACATACGGTCTTAATATGAATAAAATAATTCTTGCAGGAATGGATTATGGTGAAATTATAACAAAATATTCAAGACCTGAAATAAAGAATATGCTAGGCCATGCTGATAATATTAAGAAAAAAAAGTTAGTATATGCTGAAAAATTAATTGAAAATTTAAAAAAAAATAATCCTCAACTTATAATAATTAATATACTAAATTATAAGTGAGATCCTTTACACTTTAATTAGAAATGTTTTTTAGATATTACTTTTCTGAGATATGAATTTTTTTTTATTATAAATAATATTGTTAATTATAATATAGTAATAGTCTTTTAAAACTACTTATTAAAATATACGCTATTTTTATTAATTATTACTTTAAATTTATTAAAAAGATTTATAATTTTTTCATACTCTTAATGTAATTCTCTAATATAAAAAGTATATTTATAAACTAAATCAAATAAAAAGAAAACAAAACTGTGAAAGGTTATAATAAGTGAAATGCTTGTTATAAGAAATCACAAGTTTTAATTATATGTTCTGTGGGTACAATTACATATATGTAAAAAGACTCTTTTATATAATTACCCTATTTTACTTAAATTTTCTTTATTATTACAAAACTTGTTTGAAATGTGTTAATGTAATTAGAATTAATATTTCCACAATTATTTATTGAAATACTTCTTCACGTGGAACATATTCACATAAGTGTAATTCCTTGTTTTCAATATCAGTAGTGAATATTAATATTTTATCATTAATATCTATCCATTTATAATTCTGCAATGGTTTACTAAATGTGTTAAATATTCGTCTATGATTCTGTAATACATCAGCATAATTTTTCATTTCATCAATTTTTCTAATTAAAATAGTATATTCTTTTAAATTAGATTTTTTTAAATCTTCTAATTGTTCCTCTAATTCCTTTTCCATTGTAATACTATATACCATATGATTCTCCCCTTATCATGATAATATATATTGTTTAAAAAACATAGTTATATTTCTCATAAATTAAAAAAATTTAACTAAATTATATAAATATTATAAATATTATAATATTTTAAAATATATATTGAAATTTAATTCAAAAAAAATTCTTTATCCTATACAATTGTCTATTAATTGAAGTATAAATATTTTGTGAAGTTAATAAAATAATTAATAAAGAATAAAAACAAATATAAATATATATTAATTTTATGAATACTAATTTTTATCTTAAATTAATAAAATACTTATTAAGACAATAATCACTAAGATAGGATACTACATCTTAGATGAACATTGATAAAATATTAATTCAGAAAAAATTCATAGAAAAATAAAACTATGAATAAGAAAAAACTTATAGTGTGAGAATATGTCAGCAGAGGATAGAATAAAAGAGATAGAGGAAGAAATAAAACATACTCAGAAAAACAAGGCAACATCACACCATATAGGTAAATTAAAAGCTCAAATAGCACAACTAAAAGAAAAAATAGAAAAACGTAACAGTTCAAGTACTAAAGGTGAAGGATTCCTTGTTAGAAAAAGTGGAGATTCAACAGCAGTATTACTTGGATTTCCATCAGTTGGAAAATCAACAATATTAAACTACTTAACAAATGCAAACTCTAAAGTAGGAGCCTATGAATTCACAACACTAGATATAGTTCCGGGAATAATGAGGTATGAAGATGCAAAAATACAAATATTAGACATACCGGGAATCATTAAAGGAGCATCTAAAGGTAAAGGAAAAGGTAGGGAAATTCTATCTGCTACACGGAATGCAGATTTAATAATCATGGTTTTAGATGTATTTCAACCAGAACACATGGATGTAATACTTGAAGAAGTTAGAAATATTGGTGTAAGACCTAACGAGAAAAAACCAAATGTAAAAGTATCTCCTAAAAAAAGAGGTGGATTAAACATAATATCCACAGTGGAACAAACACATATTGATGAAAAAACAATACATTCTATACTAAGTGAATATGGAATACATAGTGCTGATGTTGTACTAAGAGAGGATGTAACAATTGATAGATTCATCGATGCATTAGAACCAAACAGAGCATACATTCCAATGACAATTGTGGTTAATAAAATAGATTTAGCTACTGATGAACAAATAGCACAGTTAAGAAAAAAATTACCAAATGCATTGTTTGTATCAGCAGATGATGGTATAATGATGGAAGAATTAAAAGAAAGAATATTTGTGGACTTAGATTTAATTCGTTTATATCTTAAACCTCAAGGAAAAAAGGCTGATATGGAAGAACCATTAATTATCCGTAGAGGTTCAACAGTAGAAGATGTTGCAAGAAAATTACATAGGGATTTTGTAAAGAACTTTAAATATGCTAAGGTATGGGGAGATTCTGTAAAGTTCCCTGGACAAAAAGTTGGACTTGACCATGAATTAATGGATCATGATATAGTAAGAATAATTATTAAAAAATAGTAATATCCTTGTATAAAAGCATGTTTTAAATTAATTTTAATGTTTTTAATGTAAAATTTACTATATTAGTAAAATTATTTATATCCTAGAAAGATTAAATATTTAATTGTACCCACAAAACAATATATTTTAAATTGTGAACATATAATTTCTATATAATAAAATTATATAGTCACATTGATTTTTTTTTACAGCATATTATTTTTATTAATTACACTAGTTTTTCATGTAAATTGTTTATTAATTTATTATTCAAAAAAAAGAACTGTTTTTTCGTGTTTTAGAAGTTTATATTCTCTAAAATAAAAGATACTAATCGTAAATACAAAAATTAAAAAAAAGAGAAAAAATTATTTAGCTACAATTTTCTTCCAAGGTCTTACATATACAGAAGATAAAAGTCCAGTAGAAGAACTATTAGCAACTATCTTAGCAGAAGTATAAACTAAATTCATAAAGCCTATATTACCATAACTACTTTCAATAGTTGAAGGAGCTTCTCTATTCTCCGCAATGTAACTACTAACTTTTTCAACAATATCCATATAATCCTCAAATGGAATAAGTTCCACTTCAGCAATACTCTCACTTGAAACCTTAGGAGTTTTAGCTCTTCCAGATATAACTATACCTGTATTGTTATCCCTAATATTTTTAATAGTATTAGTTAAAACACTTAATAAACTACCAATAGTAATTTTTTCCTTGTTAATAGCTATTTTACCAGGTAATCTTTTATTAATCTCAATCCATTTACATAATCTGTAACTAGCATTTTGAATATCATGGATACTTAATTCAATATCCTTAGTTTTATCAATATATAATTTAACATCAATAGAAGCAGGATCACAATCCATATTTCCACCAAATAAAACAGTCACGTCGTATGAATCATTATTTAAATTAGAAAAATCAGCTTCCTCTGAAAATATACCATCAACAGCTTTTCCACGTAGGAATGTTTTCTTATTTATTTTCATTACAACTTTACCACTAACAGGCTCACCATTTTCATCGGTTATCGTAAATTCAACTCTCTTCTTTGCACCTTTTTTTACAGTAAAATCTTTTAAATCAATTTTAGAATCCATTTTATTAGCCCTTAAAAATTTTTTATCTTGTTTAACAAATAATTTCACACTTGTACTTGAGGGATTACATTTTTCATTACCACCAAATAATACAGTCATATTATATGTATTATTTCGTAAATTTGAGAAATCAATTTTTTCTGAAAACAGACCATTAACAACATGACCCATGATAAATGTCTTATCATTTAGTTTAACTGTTACTTTACCTGATATGGGATTATTGTCCATATCTTTTACTTTGAATGCCATAGTTTCAAGTTGATCTTGTCTAACATTAAAATCATTGATAATAATCTTAGAATTTAATTTACCATTGTCTCCATATCTAGAAATGCTTTTATCAATATATAATATTGCATCAGCTTTAGATGCATTACAGGTATCATTTCCGGCAAATATAACAGTCATTTCATATGAATCATTTCCAAAATCTGAAAAGTCACATTCCTTTGAAAAAAGACCATCAACAACTTTTCCAGTTAGAAATGTTTTTTGATTAAATTTTATCACTGTTTTTCCATTCATGTTATTATTGTTTTCATCTGTAACTGTAAAGTGGATTGTTCCAGTTCTGCCTTGTTTTACAGTCATATCCTCTAGATTTATTATTGATTTCATTTTATCCCTCTTTATTATTAGAAGTCAATAAATTAATTAAAGTAATCTATATTTATACTATATGTATTTTTATTTTAATAATAGTATGGTCTGAATATTGAATAAATATTAAAAAAATAGAAAAGAAGTATTATATTATTGAAATATACTGTAAAACAGATAATATAATCATAATAATGATAGGTATTACTATGTACAATATACTATTTGTAGAAATTTTATCATTTGATGTATAAAAGGTACTTTCAGGGTTATATCCTCTACTTGCCATGGTGTTAAAAACTGTTTCTCCACGTTCATATGCTTTTAAAAACATCATAAGAAAAAGATTTCCAACTTGTTTGATTCTCCATTTATACGGTGTATTACCACCTATATCAAAACAACGACTTGCCTGTGCTTGTCTAATACTAGAGAGTTCATCGTAAAATAGGAATATGAATCTAACAAATAATGAAAAAATCATTGCAAATTCATTTGGAAAATGTAATTTCCTAAATGCGGTTGCTATCTCATTCATTGGTGTGATGTATGAGAATAATATTATTGCTGTTATACTTATAGTTAGTCTATACATTAGTAATTCAGCAAATTGAAGACCCTCTAATGTTACATGAATTCCTAAAGGTAATGTATATATTATTTGACCGGGATGTATAAACGGTTGAAAAATCGCAATGAAAAATCCGAAAGGTAATATTAAAAGAACTCTAATTATAGCGTCTTTTAGAGGAATACCTGAAATAATAACCAATAATAATAAATATACTTCTAATGTTAAAAATACCCAGTTATTTTGTGAAGTTACAGCATATACAATGATTAGTACTAGAGTAATAAGTTTTATTCTACTATCAACATTGTGTAGTATGCTATCTTGATTAGAAAGATAATCCTGTTTTCTTAGTTCTTCAACACCAACCATAGTATGTTCCTCAATTTAATAATATTTATATTTGTTAATAATAGATAATATAATCTTCTAAAATAGATTATTATAAAAATTTATTAGTATACAGGGTTTCTTAAAAAAAAATGGAGGGGAATTTATCTAATTACCATTTTTATTTGAAACTAGATAAAATACTCCGTATGCTAAACCTACGGAAATAAGAGCTCCTACTATTAAACATCCTACACCCACTAAGGGATTATCTTCCATACCTTCAAGAGTATAATCCGGCATGATAGGACTAATTACTTGAGCAGCATCATTTAATGCTGGATCAATATGATCAGCAGAAGCTTCTAAACCATCCGGAGCACTTGAAGCTAAAAATGGTGATAAGATACATATGATTAATGCTACTGCAAATATTGCTATGTAAACTTGTTTAGTTTCCATCTTTATTCACCTTCTTTCCGATTCCAAGCTAATAAATCAGGTCTGGAAGATTCGATACCTTTAATAATGATTACAGTAATTACTGCTTCAATAATACCAATCATTGCATGGTATCCACCCATGTAGAATAATCCTAATCCTAATGGGAATGTTCCACTTATTGCCATTTCAACAGCTGCTACTAATGCTGCTATGAAACATGCTGCCCATGAAGATACAAATATACTTGGATATTTTCCAATTATATCTTTGAGGTATTTGAATCCGTAATAACCTACAAATCCACCAACAACACCCATATTTATGATGTTTGCTCCTAATGCTGTGATTCCTCCGTCTCCGAAGAATAATGCTTGAATTATTAATACTACTGTTAATACTAATATTGCTGCGTATGGACTACAGAATATGATTGCTACTAATGCTGCTCCTAATAAGTGTCCACTAGAACCGAAAGGTACTGGTAAGTTAAATGACATTATTGCAAATATTCCTGCAGCTAATACTGCGAGTAATGGTATATATTTTTCGTCTAAATGTTCTCTACTCCATTTTGCTGAAAGATATATGAAAATTATTGCTATTACATATAAAACAATACAAAGTGGAATTGAGATAAAACCATCTGGTATATGCAATTTTAAATCTCCTTTTCATGTTTTTATTCTAAAATAAAAAAAGATTAATAGTGTGAAAAAAAAGAAAAAATAAAAAAAATTTAGAAAATTTTTTAATAGTTGAAAAAAAATAAATTACATTAGTATAACTTATCTTTTAGATAATTTATACTGATAATATTTTTTTGTTCACACCTTATTTTTTTAATCGTGTAATGACCGATTTAATCACGATTAAAAAATATTTTTTTTAATCTTTTATGATGATAAATAAATTATTACTATTTTATATTAAAAATACCAATAAGTAATACTTTATATAAAATTGTTATTATTAATTTTATACTAAAAACTTTATATTTTGTTCTATATAAACGTTTTGATTAATATTACTTATTTGACTTTATATTTATTTGTATTGTTATTACAGTTCTTTAATGTTATTATTAATAATTTATTCTTATTATTATTGAGTTTAGGTTAGTATAAATCGTGTTTTTGTAATACTGCTATTTATACGTTAAATTAAATAAGTAATACTTTTTATTAAATAGTTATTAAAAATAGCTTTATAATATATTAATAATACTTTAATTATACTAACGAATAATAAAAAAGAGAGGGAGGAGATTATTCTTCAACATCATCTGCTTTTCTAGATAAAAGATCATCCATTTCTTTTTCTTTCTCAGCATAGAAATCAGGGTCATGAATAGGACAACATTTAAGTTTTTTATATGGTGAGTATAATTCAGTAATCTCACTTTCATTAACATCCCTAATCTCTTTAAGTCTCTGGAGAATTGTAAGAACAGTACCATCTTCCATAAGTTTACCAAGGAATCCTGGTCTAGTATTCTCTTTTTGCATGATAAGATATACAATTTTCATAATTGTTAAAAGATCAAGTCTCTTAATTAATTCATGATTATTAATGTACTTCCATCCTTTTTCTTCCCAATCCTTAAGATTATCAAAAGTTTTGTAAATATTTTCTTGATATAAATCATCTTTAAAGAAGTCAGCTTCATCATCGTAATATCTCTGACCATTTTCAACTTTTACAAATTCATTACTAGTATCTTCAAAGTATGGTAAGTATTCAAGAATAGCATCAACATTTTCAATATTAGGGAATTTGAATATGTTACCAAATGATTTATTTAATCCCATTTGTAATGTTTTATAGTCTAATACCTTAATGTGTGATTTTTCATCATTGAATAATCTGTGATCCCATACCACGAGGATGTTACGTATATCTTCTGTTGCTTTACATTTGTATTTTATCTGATTATCAGTAATTCTTTCAATTTCTAGTAGTAAGTAACTTGTACGTGTGAGGTTACGTGCTTTAACAGAGTTCTTCATACGTAGACAAATGTATGGATATTTTAGGATTGGTTTGAATTTTGCATCTAATTCTTCTGGTAAATCGTGGAAGAATATTTGCATTACTGTTGTGTGTTCCATATTATTTTCTTCTACTTGGTAGTAGTACTCAGCTAATTCACGAACACCAGCTTTTTGGAAGGTAATAGTACCTTTTGTTGTTTCAAGAACTTCTAAGGTGTTAAGTAATACATATAATTCGAATAATTTATCATTACTCATTGCTACAAGAATCTCATTAGTAATAGTATTATATAATTCCATTTTACTTGGGAATACAAATAATTCATCATATACTTCATAAACTCTTGCTAAATTGTATATTTTATCAGTATTTTTACATGCATCTTCTAATAAGTTAATGTCAATAATATCAGGAGTTTCAATATCTTTAAATAAATCTTTTTTAAGTATTTTTGACATTTCTTTTTTGTTTTTTAGAAGGTTATCATTGATAATGTTAAGTTTGTCTTCATCAAAGTTTTTATTACTGATTTTATTAACATCATTATTTTTCACATGTTCAAACATGTATTTAATTACACTAAGAATTTCAGAGTATGGTTCTTGTGTTACATCTTTTCCTTCTAATTCTTTTTCTAGTTTGGAAAAGTTTTGTATTAAATCACGTGTTTCAGGTATGTTAAGGTAGTAATTTACTTTAAATCCTGTTAATTCTCTTTCAGAAATTTCAATGATTTTACTCATTATTTCTGCTTCATCTTTGAATATTTTTGTAAATAGGTAATGGTGTAATCTAGTTTCCACGTAATTGAACACGGTTTGTCTATCATAATTAGTCCAGATTTCTTCTAATTCTTCAGCCATTTGTTTTCATTCCATAAATTTTTAATTATTTATCTAATTTCTATAAATACACTTATTATTAATTATCCTGCTTATTATTTATTTTATCTATAGATTTATTATATCGTTAATTACTAGTTATTTTCTGTAATTCATAGAAATTCTGTATAAATATATCTAATATTTATATTAAAATTAATATTTATAATTATTAAGGATATTAAGTTAAAATAGTATATTCACTATTTATTAATGGATTAATTAAAAGTAGACTCCCGTTTTTGTTGTAGTATTGTAAAAAAAGATTTGGGGGTTAGTGATGTTATTGAATATGATAGATTTATTCAGATTATATTTTTCTATTTGAGTAGTGTTTGTGCAATTTTCTGTGCTTCTTCACGTTTAGAATTTATATCTTCAAACATATCTGTTAATAATTCACTAGCACATTGTTTACAGTTACCGCAGACAATTTCTCCAGATAAACATTTGTTTCTTATTTCTTCTAGTTTTTTGTCATCATCAATAAGATGATATACAAGTAATTCATAGATTGAACACTGGTCAGGATGTCCACCAAGTTCTTTCTGTTCTTTTAGACTTTCTCGTCCACCAGTCTTTGCACTTTTAACCTTCTTAGTAGCATCTTTAATAGTATCTGTTAAGTAAATAGCACTTTTAGGTTTACTACTACTCATCTTTTCACCAGTTAATCCAGTCATAAAACGATGGAATGTTGCTGATGGTTCAATAAATCCATATTCCTCATTAAATTTTGATGCTAAATCTCTTGTTAATCGAATATGAGGATCCTGATCTGGTCCTACAGGTACAATAACTGGTTTTGGTCCACCATATTTTTCTAATTGTGGATGTAATATATCTGCAACTTGTAGTAATGGCGTGTAAATATGTGCTACATTAGCACTGTTATCAAATCCATAAATACTACGCATTTGACTGAATGTAACCTTTTTTCCTAATATATATGCAAGGTTTTTAACATCATCATTTTCTGATTGTAAGTATAGATGAAAATTATCTCTTGTAACATCAAGACCTAATGCAATATAGTTTACAATGTATTCATTTAATGCTAAATCTCTTGCTTTTTCTTTATTAATACCTCTGGCAGCATATGCCTCCATATCTGCAATGGAAACATAAATATCTGAGCCTTGTTCTTGGTACCATTTTAGTTGGTCTACAACCATTTTATGTCCTATATGCATACGTCCACTAGGCATCATACCAGTCATAGTTGCAAATTCTTTATTATTTTTTAAGGCATTAGTTATTTGTTTATAATCACGCTGTCCAAAAATAATACCTCTAGTCATTAGTTTACTAGGATTATCTATATCATCCACAACTTCTGAGAATGGTCTTATACCAAATTGTTCAGTTAACTTTTCATAATCAATAATTGAGGAACCCCATGGGTCTATCATATTCACTTTTAACACACTCCTTTTTTTCATATTTTTATTCATTTAATTAAAACTTTATTTTTTTATGGTCTAGTCCATGATACATTATAGTATGTAATATCATAATCACTATCAACAACAGCAAGTAGTAATTGTTTACGTACACCATGAGTTACACGAACATAACTTGAGAAATCTCTTACCCTGATTGATTCTACCTCTGATAATATTTTTACTAGGGCAGCTGAGTGACCGTCACCTGGTGAATGACCTCTTTCATATATTCTGAAGTCACTTCCATATTTAAAGCCTGTTCTGATAATATATCCACGTATACGAAGATCTTTGTATACAAGATAATGTGGATAATCATTCTGTTTTCGTATAATATCTGTAAGTTTTTCCCTTGTTACAGGGTTCTCCTCAGAGTCATATATTTCAATTTTTCCTTTATTTAATAAGAATAATGCTTCAATATATGATAATTCAAGTCCTGATTCAGTTAGATTACCATAAAATCGTTTGTTATATAGATTATGAGCATTTTCATCTTTAACGATTACTTTATCAGTTGTTAGTAATGAGTACATTTAATTTTCACATCCTGTTTTTATTATAATACATTGATTTTTTTAAGATAATCTATACTTTTATAGACATCGTGTAGTGTATTTACTTCGATAACGCATATGTCATCATATTTCTTGTTTTTGAGAATATCAAATATTTTGGGAAAATCAATATCATGACTTCCCAGTGCGTCATGCATATCATATGATCCATCATTATCACTTAGATGTATATGATGAATATTATCTGATTGAAGCATTTCCTCCTCTGTAAATCCATTGTTATGTCCATGACCGACATCCATTGTTATACCGGAATGTAGCTTACTATCAACATCATCAAATAATGCTTCAATATTAGTGTATAATGCTCTTTCAATAAGAGGCATGTTTTCAACACACATCATTACACCATAATCCTCTGCTGCTTTTTGACACTTGATTAATGATTCTATATTATATTTTAATATCTTCTCAGGATATTTTAGAGCCATCACGGGAATGGAACCTGGATGTACTACAACTCTATCTGCCCCCCACTTATTTGCTGTTTTAAATGAGTCAATCATTAGTTCAACGGAAATATTTCTAATCTTATATATATGAGATGATATATTAACATCAGACATGGGAGCATGAATACTTAATCCAATATCATATGAATTTAAATCATCACTAGTAACAGAGTTATAAGGATATTCATTTATAATTTCAAGATAATCTAATTTCTGCTCAGTAACAAAATTTAATACATTTTCAATCTTAGCAGGATATAATCCTAAAGTAGATACACTTATCTTCATATTTAACTCTCCTATTAGTATAAATCCTCATTACGTAGTCTAGCATATATTGGTTCATCTTTCTTCATAGCATTAATAATAATTTCAGCCATTTCAATATCCTTTTTAAGACGAATATTTGCCTTTTTACCAACAGTAGCTGTGAACAGATACTCATCTTCAACAATTATATCGAAGCTATCTCCAATATCCTCCTTTTTAAAGTTGAGAGATAAATAATTACCAGACACATTAACATTAATTGGTATTTTACTATCAATATCTTTTAACTCTAATTCTTCAACATCAATACTGATACCAGCACGCTCTTCTATTTGAGCAATTGTTCTACCATTTTTACCAATTACTGCACCAGTATGGTCGGGGTCAACTTCTAGTAATGCACGTTTATCAGATATAAGTGATACTTCCATAATAGCATTAGGTGATACTCTGTTAACTTCTTTTCTAATAGCTCTTTCAACAATTTTACTAACAGGACTTTTTTCTTCTTCCTCTACATCTTTATCATTATAAGCCTTGTTAATATCCATTACAATGGTCTGTTCACCATATGTGTAGATTTCATAGAATAACTCCTCAGTTTCAAAGTCTTTGATTTCAATTACCGGCCTTGAAAGATCAGCTTCTATCATACCAGTTGGTACTTTGACTGTTAGTTCTATGGAGTATACTGTTTCTACCTGTCCGTCTTCAATGTATACTACTGTATCTATAACTGAAGGTATTACTCCAAGTTCAAGTCGTCCTATAAATCTTTGCACAGCATCTATTGCTCTTGTAGCATGAACTACTCCTATCATTCCCACTCCAGCTAATCTCATATCAGAGTATATTTCAAAGTCTCTTGTTTTACGTACTTCATCAAATATTGTGAAGTCAGGTCTGACAAGTAATAGGATGTCTGCAGTATTTTCCATATCACCTTCTAGTGGTGCATACTGGGTTATGTTATCATCAAGATTCATGTCTCTTGGTGATTCCATGGTTTTAACTATCTGTTCCATGTCATAGTAGTAGTACTCTGCTAATGCCTGTGCAAATGTAGATTTACCAGCTCCAGGTGAACCTGCTACTAGTATTCCCTTTGCATCATTAGATAATCTTTCTAGTAATTTATCTGTGATGTTGTAATCCTCAAGGTCTAATTGATTCACTGGTTTGATTGCAGTTATTTCTAGTCCATCAGAGAATGGTGGTCTAGCTATTGTTATTCTTAAATCACCAAATTGTACTACTGTTGCTCCTTTCTTATCTATTTCAATAAAACTATCATGTCTAATCTTTGATTGTTCTATGATTTCTTTAGATATTCTATTCATGTCACGGTATCTTAAGGGAACATAGTCTAGTTCAACTAATTCCACATGTCCAGGTGTACCTTTCTTTGCTATTGGTGTGGTATTTTCCTTTAGATGAACTGAGGATATATCATCAGAGAAATATTTTTCTAGTTCTGTTATTTTTGTTGGGACATGTTCTGGCTCTTTTTTATAGAAGTATGTTTCAACACCCTGTGCTTCTGCTACTTCTTTTTGTAGTTTATCACTTGTTAGTAGTATTGCATGATACTTTCTTGCAATATCTCTTATCATTGCATCGATTTCTCCACCACTAGCAATTGATATCTCATCTAGTTTTGGTCTTCTTCCAACATAGCTTAGTGTTATTATTCCCTCTTCGCTGAGCTGTCTTAACTTTTTTAGTTCATCTAAACCTTGATATCCTATTTCTTTTCCTTTATTTGCATGATTTTCTATTTCTGATGGTACAGCCTCGGGTATAAGTACTTCTGCACCTTCGTATTCTTCCTGTACTATTCTACTTACTTGTTGGTCTATTACTATACTAGTATCTGGTACTAATTTTGTCAAGAATACTCATCCTCCTAGTGGTTGTATACATTGTCTGGGTCGAATACTTTGTCCTCTTTTTCGGTTATAGTTTCGCCATCATCTGATAATTTATTGTAAAAGCAGGAGTAGTGTCCTGTATGACAAGCTCCACCAATTTGTTCTACTTTTAGAAGAATAGCATCTTTGTCACAATCAAGGTATATCTCTTTTACTTGTTGTATGTGTCCTGATTCTTCCCCTTTAAACCAGATTTTGTTTCTACTTGTACTATAATAATGTGCTTTTTTTGTTTGCACGGTTTTATTATAAGCTTCTTCATCCATATATGCTGCCATTAGTATTTCTCCAGTTTTATAGTCCTGTGCTATTCCTATTGCCAGCTTTTTTCCATTAATTGTATGCCTAAAGTTAGGTTTTATCATTGGTGTTACTCCTTATTCCTGTATTTTTGTGATTAATTCATCTTGTGGTATTGTTACTTGATCTCCACTAGCCATATCTTTGAGTGTCACTGTATTATCTTCAACTTCTTTTTGTCCAATCATGATTACTTTGTTGAATTTATGAGTGTTTGCATAGGACAGATTCTTTTTAAGTTTTTTACCTTTAAGATCTATATCAGCTATAATATTTTCTCTTCTAAGCTGCTGTGCAATTAATATAGCCTCGTTTTTAAACTCTTTTTTCACAGGTATAACAAGTACTCTTGGTGAATCATTTTCAGGCAGTTGAATATTCTGTCTCTTGTATGCTTCCATAATCCTGTCAAATCCAAATGCAAAACCAGTAGATTCAACTTCCTCAGCATCAAACAATCCCATTAGGTTGTATGTTCCTCCACCGGTTATCTGTTTTTCTGCTCCAAGATCAGGTACATAAATTTCAAATACTAATCCTGTATAATAGTCAAGACCTCTTGCAATAGATAAATTAACAGTATAATCATTAAATCCAAATACTTCTAATGTTTCAAGTATATTATTAAGTTCCTCTGCAGCCTCATAACTTTCAGGTATATTTTTTAGTGTTGATTTAAATGCTTCTAAATCTTCACGACTGCCTTTAACATTAATTAAGTCATTGATTATTGTTTTATATTCCTCAGTTACATTATTGTCTGTTAATAGTTTGTCCAGTAATTCATAGTCTTGCTTATCAATACTTGCAATTATCTGTGTCTGTATCTCTGATGGTATGTTTATTTTTGATAAAACTCCTTTTATAATGCCTAAATGTCCTATTGCTATTTCATAGTTTTGTATATTTATTTTACTTAATGCATCATTTGCCATTGCTATGATTTCTGCCTCATTGTATATTGGAGTTCCACCAATTACTTCTATACCAAACTGCCAGAATTGTCTGTATCTTCCAGCTTGTGGTCGTTCATATCTAAAGCAACTACCAAAATAGTACATTTTAAGTGGTTTTGCTTCTCTTTGGAGGTTATTATTATATAATCTAGCTACACTTGCAGTTATTTCTGGTCTTAATGCTAAATCTCTTCCACCCTTATCTTGGAAGTGGTAAAGCTCATCTTTTATCCCTTCACCAGATCTTGTTGTGAATAATTCTAAATCCTCAAATATTGGTGTTTTTATTTCTTTGAATCCATAACTTTCAACTACACTACGTATAGTATTTTCAACATATTTACGTTCTTCCATTTCATCGAATAAGAAGTCTCGTGTTCCTCTTGGTTTTTTAAAATCCATAATTTATTACTCCAAATCAATAATAACAATTGCTATTATTTCCCATAAAAATTATTATTACATGTTTATCTACACTAGAATACTTACACATGAAAAAATTATTTTACTATCTTTTATTCTTTTTGCATGGATAAATAAACTAATATAATTAGTGTTGCAATATTATCCTTTCAAGTATTAACCATTAGATAAAATGATAGTAATATTACCAGTGATTAATCCCTTTGAAACTATATTATTACAAAACAATCCAGAATAACAGAACATCCACTTATATAACCATAACATTAAATAGTAGATTATATGATTATTTAAACAGAGATTAAATTATTCTATAATTTAATATATAGATATAAATTTTATACTATAAGAATTTTAACAATAGATTATAGATTTAGGAGATTAATCATGATAACTGGAAAAACTCTGATAACTGGAGTAATAGGCCATCCTATAGAACATAGTTTTTCACCGCCAATGCATAATAATGCATATAAATTAATGAATATGGATTATAAATACGTACCATTCCATGTTCAACCAGAAAATATAGAACATGTGATAATAGCTGCTAAAACATTGAACATACAAGGACTGAATGTAACAATACCGTATAAAACAGAAATAATACCCTATCTTGACCAAATAGATGAAACCGCACGAAAAATCAATGCTGTAAATACTATAAGCTTTAAAGACGGCATAGCAAAAGGATATAATACTGACGGAATGGGTGCTGTAAAATCAATAAAAGAATACACATCCCTAAAAGATAAAAATGTACTAGTAATAGGTGCTGGTGGAGCATCTAAAGCAATAACATTCACACTTATTAATGAGGATATAAACACACTTACAATTGCAAACAGAAGTAAAGATAATGCTAGTAAATTAATATCAAATCTCAGAAATCAGACTAACTTCATGAATATATCATACCAGGATATTAAAGATACAAATGAAATAATTTCAGAAATGGATATAATAATCAACACTACACCAATAGGAATGTATCCAAATCATAACGTAGAACCACCTATAGAAGTAAATAACATAGTTGCAGAACAAACAGTAATGGACATAATATACAATCCACTAGAAACAGAATTATTAAAACAGGCAAAATTACGCGGAGCACAAACAATACCAGGAACAAAAATGCTGATAAATCAAGGTATAACAGCATTTGAAATATTCACTGGCAAAACACCATCATATGAATCATTCGAAGAACCATTACTAGCCAGTCTTAAAAAACAACAATAATCTTAAAAAAGGGTTGTCTGAACATCCTTTCTATTCTCTTTTTTATAAGCTTTTATAATATCATCCATATCATATAATAATCCATACTTATCACATTCTTCCTTAAATACAGACCATAATTCTCTCTCATTAGAACTAGCATATCTATAATTATAATTATCTAATTGTTCATACTTACTTCTTAGACCAGGAAATGATTCATCTAACTTCTCATAATAGTATTTCTTCTGATTACTTCTAAGTGATACGGCCATCATAGTATAGATAAATCTTGCACCATTTTCATAAGATAATTTCACCATGTCACGTATGCTACTAACACTATCAGTAATAAAAGGTAAAACTGGTAACATCATAACACCTGCAAAAATACCAACATCACTTAATTTATGAACAACATTAAATCTGCTGCTTGGAGAACAAACATTCGGTTCAATAATTTTAGAAAGATTATCATATGGTGTAGTAATAGATATTTTTATAATAACATCATTTATTTCATTAATTTTCTCTAACAAGTCAATATCACGGAGAATAAGATTACTTTTTGTATCAATAGAAACACCATAACCATACCTTAATAATAACTTTAAAGCTCCTCTTGTAATCAGGTACTTCTTCTCCATGGGATTATAGGTATCACTCATAGCACCAATACCAACAACACCCCTACTTCTTTTACTTTTTAATTCCTTTCTTAGTAGTTCTAAAACATTTTTCTTAGACTTAACCACATCAAAGTTATTCACATGATATACATCATATCTACTATCACAGTAAATACATCCATGAGGACATCCACGATACAGGTTCATATTATAATCAGCACCATACCATCCGTCAGGATTCTGATTTCTTGATAAAATAGTTTTAGCATCTAAAAATTCCATGAATAAACAAATCCCTTACTTTGTTAGATTCTAATAATATTATATTATCTGAATCATAAAATTTTTATTATGAAAATACCAGTAACAGATAATCATATACATGTAAATCCAGTAGGAGAACTAGGACCTATAAAGACTGCAAATACTTTCTACAGATCTGGTGGAACAACAATGATTATACCAAATCTGCCTGCATGGAATCTATTACCAAATGACCCTATGAATCATGAAAAAGCAATGCAAATAACAATAGATGCAGTAAAACATATAAATGATGAAACGCCAGTTAAGGCATATGCAGTACTAGGAATTCATCCAATAGCCTTTGATAAGATGATTGAACAGGGAATGTCCATAGATAAAGCTAGAGAAGTAATGTATAAAAATTTGGAATTAGCACAGAATCTTGTCTTGGAAGGTAAAGCTGTAGCAATAGGAGAAGTAGGACGTCCACATTATAATGTAGATGATAATATTTGGCAGGTACATACTCAGATAATGAAGTATGCAATAGATTTAGCTAGTGATATTGATTGTCCTGTACAATTACACATGGAAGAAGCAGATAATAATACTTATCATGAATTACATAATCTCTTAAAAGATACTAATTTAAAAGAATACAAGTTAATTAAGCATTATGCAGGTAGTGAAGTATTACCCCAGGAAACCTATGGAATAACATCATCAGTAAATTCTAGTAAAATCTTAATAAAAGAAGCATTGTCTAAAACACATGAACATAATATTAAACCTAAATTTCTCATGGAAACAGATTACATGGATAACCCATTATATCCTGGAAGAGTATTAGGTCCGAGAACAGTTCCTAGAAGAACTAATAGTTATATATCCAAGGGGATAATGACAGAGGAAGATGCATATATTATTCATAAAGATAATATTGAGAAGATTTATTCAATAAGCCTGGAATAAAAAAAGAAGTGGTTGAAGAATAAGACTATTCTGATTTATTTAATACTTCTTCGATTGTTTCTTTAAGTACATTTAATGTTTCAGAGTTATCAATATGTCTTCTATAGTTTTCCCTGATATTTTTCTTATATTCTGGTACATTATCTAGAAAGTTATCTAAAATCCTTTGATTAATGGTATCATGGTGTTCTCCATATCCTAGTTTTTGGATGTATATTGCATTGAGTATTTGTTCAAATTGTTTTTTTACAGGTATACTAAGTATAGGCTTTCCTAGTTGTAATGCTTCTGTTATAAAGGAGAATCCTCCATTAGTTATTACACAATGTGCATCTTTAAAGTCATTATATAATTGTTCTTCATTAAATGCTCTATACAATATGTTATTGTCACGTTCATCCTTATGGAATCCATACACTATAAATTGTTTTTCAGGATTATTTTTTAGTAGCCTTATTAACTTCTTGTTAGAGTCACTTGTCTGATATACTAGAATATGGTCTCCATTTCTTGGTTTTAATTTATAGATTTCATCTCTTATTATAGGGTCAACATATCTAGTATTTTCCTCATCTTTTAGTGGCGGGAAGAAGTATGAATAGATTAATGTTTTATCAGCTCCCTGAATGAATGCATGCACTACAGCTTCAGAAAATAATCTGTCTTTACTATATTTTCTTGGTGAATCATATTCTGCTTCTGTTAGTACGTGCATATTGTCTATACTTATTAATGGGACATGAATTATATGTGATAAGAGGTTCGCATAGAATTCAAAGTCAGATATTATTAAATCAGGTTTAAATTTCTTTGCTAATTTATACATTTTATTCATGTTATTTTTAAGATCACTTGGAACATCCTTCATATTGTAGACAAATGTTTTCTTATTACGTACACTATTATTCTCGTATACTGTGTTAAATCCTGTTATTTCATATATGTTGTCAAATTTTGAGTTTAGATATTGATATGCTCTGTCACTTGCAAATACTATTAAATCATATCCCTGGTCTATGAGATATTTTATTACTACTCCGCTGCGTATTGCATGACCTAGTCCTTCTCCACACAATGAGTAAAATATCCTTTTTTTCTTCTGGGATTTTGAGTGTTCAAAACTATAATCTAACTCGTCTAGTGTTACTTTTTTTCCTACCATTTGTTTCGCCGTACTTTTTGCATATTTTATTGTAATATTTTTTAGTCCTTCTTCTTCAAGTCTTCTTGTGGAGATAAGTAATTTTGGCTTGTCTAATACTTTGAATCTACTAATTTTTCCTATTCTTTCTATGTAGTCTGTGTCTTCTCCAAAGTCAAGAGTTTCATCAAATCCGTTTACTTTTTCGTGTAGTGATTTGTATGTTAATATACCATAGCATCCTGCTCCATGTGGTTTTATGTGGGATATTTGTTTTGTCATATAGTTTGCTATTTCATGGGTTATCTCATTTATAAATCCTTTTTCTAATGGTACTATCTGTGTTATTGCTATTCCTAGGTTGCGTTCTTCAAATTCTTTTATCGCTAGGTTTAAGTAGTCATTTGTTAATACTGAGTCTGAATCTAAAAATAATAGTAATTCTCCTTTTGCTACTTTTGCACCATTGTTTCTTCCTATTCCAGGTAATCCACCAGGTACTATTTTACAGTTGTATGATTCTGCTATTTCTTTTGTTTTATCTGTTGAATTTGCATCAGCTATTATTACTTCAAAGTCTTCTTTAAAGTTTTGTCGTTTTATACTTTCTAATAGGTTTGGAAGGTATTCTTCTTCGTTGTATGTTGGTATTATTATGCTGAGTTTCATCGAATCACAATCACTATTTAACTGTCCGTATTCATGATTTGTTAAATCATAATTATAATTATTTATTTGTTTTTTAAGTTTAAAATAAATATTCTTGTTTTATTTCCATTATTTTTTCTCAGGAATTTAACAAAGTTTATATAACATGGTTAATTAAATTAATAATAGTGAAAATTAACAATGTTAATTTATTTCACTAAAATGGAATAAAAACAAAAAGGAAGTGAAAACATGACAAAAGTATTACAAGAAGTATTAGAAGCAAATAAAAAATATGCAGCAGAATTTGGAGAAAAAAGCAAACTACCAATACCACCAGGAAGAAAATTTTCAATAGTAACCTGCATGGATGCAAGATTAGACCCAGCAAAATTTGCAGGACTAGAAGAAGGAGATGCACACGTAATAAGAAATGCAGGAGGAAGAGTAACAGAAGACATAATCAGATCATTAATAATATCACACAAACTTCTAGGAACCCAGGAATGGTTTATAATACACCACACAGACTGTGGAATGTTAACATTTACTAACGATGAAATATATGATTTACTATCTGAAAGTTTAGAATCCGCAGCAATTGGAGAAGATGGATGGTACAATCCAGTAAAAGAAGGAGGATCAGAAGCAGGACAATATATAAACTTCTTACCAATAAAAGATTTAGCAAAAAGTGTAGTTGACGATGTAAGAACAGTCAGAAACCATCCACTAGTACCAGCAAATATACCAATACATGGATATATTTATGAAGTAGAAACAGGAAAATTAGTAGAAGTAAAAGAAGCAACAGAAATCGGAAAGCAAAAGAATAAAGAACAAGACCTTTGAATAAAAGATGAATATAAAAAAAATATAGCCCTCAACCTGTTCTTTTTTCAAAAAATAAAATCATCACCATAATTAATCAAATACTTTTTTTTTTATAATAAAATTAGCATAAAAACTCTAATAAAAATAGCATATTTAATCATTACTCTTTTTCAAGTAAATTGTAGTTTAAAGTTAAAAAAAATAAATAAAAAAAAGAAGGGTTATACGAACACATTTACCATACTCTTCTTCTGTCTACAAATTCTTTTTGTTTTGCGTTATTCCATCCAGCAGTATTCTGTAAATAACCTGTAATTTTGTCAAGTGTTCTGAGTTCATCAGTACAACCACATCTTACACATTTATCTTGAATACCTTTCATGGATAATCCACAACGATCACATATAGTGAGAGCGGAGGAATAAGTGTAATAGCGAGCTTCTGTGTTACAGATTTTATCTGTAAAGCTTCTTAAAGAATCCCAGTCTGTATAACTTTCTCCAATCCAACAGTTAAGTATAGCACCACCAGCCATTAAAGGATGAGTAGTTGATTCCCATTTAATTTTATCAACAAGACTTTGATTAGTATTTACAGGATAATGACAACTGTTACTATAGTAGTAGTTACCTTCTTCACCATTACTGTATGCTTTATCTCCATATAATTTATGGTCATACTGGGCAAATCGTCCACATGCACTTTCTGCTGGACTTCCAATAATACTATATCTTATCTTATTGTTTTCTTCTTCACTATACTCGTCTTTACGATTATTCATAAATTCAAGTACTTTTGTGGCGAATTTTTGTCCCTCTGGTGTTTCTATTCCTTTGTTTAACATATTATGACAAAGGTCATCCATACCAACTACTCCGAAACTGTCTGTGGAATTGTTAATTTCATAGTATTGACGTCCTTCATGGTCATATTGATTAAGGAAGGGGAACATGTTAAATGAGAATAATTTTTCTGCCTGATTTCTACGGAATGCTAAGTATTCTCTTACTAAATCCATTCTTTCTCCAAGAATTTCAAAGAATAACTCTTCATTTTGTTGACAATCTAATCCTATACGTGGTAAGTTAATACTTGCATAAGATAGGTTTCCTGCACGGAAACAATCTGTTAACGGATCACCTGTCCAGTTACTTGGAAGACTAGTACGGCATCCCATTACAGATATATATTCAGGACTTGTTTTTCCTGTTAGATTTAAGAAATAATTATTTCCATGTTTTGCACTTACTTTGTGTGCAAGTTCCATTTCTTCTGAGAATTCTGGTTTAAAACTTTCCTCGGTTAGTGTATAGATTGTGTTTGGGAATAGGAATGGATGTCCATGACCGTCACCTCTATACATTTCTTCAGTGAAAGCTTTTAATATTTGACGGCTTTCATCGTAGTAGTCTCCATAGGTTCCTACTACTTTTCCACCTTGAGCATATGCTGGTTCATCACGTAGAAATTCAGGCATTCCAATATCCATTTGTACTGATGAGAATACTGTTTGACCTCCACGTGAGGAGTATAATACTCCCATATTGTATATATAGGATTGCACTGCTTTTTTTATTTCTGGATATGATAAACCTTCAGCAAATGGAGCACAGAATGTATTGAATGATGGTATACCTTGCCCTCCACTTAAATTACTTTGACCTGCATGCATTGCTTCACTTAATTGGTGCATGAAGCTGTGAAGTCTTGTTGCTGGTTTTGCATATACTCCTCTACCTGTTAATCCTGCTGGAGATAAACCCATTTGTGCGGTAAATCTAGCATCGTGTTGCATACAGTTTATACTACGATGAGGTAGGCTGTTTAAATCATGGTAATGAACTTTACAGTCTGTATGTAATCTTCTTAGATGTTCAGGTAGCATTTCTAATGCATACTGTTCTAGTATATCATTAGCTAAGTGAAAACTGACTTCTTCCGGGTTTTTTACGAGATTTGCATTTTCTCGATTGGTTTCGTAGATGTGTCCTGTAATTTGAGTATTACTTATTTCCATTTGTTTTTTTACCCCTTGAATTTTTTTATTTATTTTTTTATCATTTTCATTTAGCCATTTAATTATTATATTTTCATCATTTAAATTTGTTTTTTTAATATATTTTTTGTAATAGTTATGATTATTTATGGATTATAATATTGATTTAAAAGTGAATATTTTCCTTATTATAGTTTAATATCATTTTTTTAGGAATATACTAAGTTTAATCACTTATTTTCTAGTGTTATATTATGAAAAATCCTTTTTAAGAAAATTTATAAAGTTATAAGTTTATATACTATTATATGAGTGAATATAGTAAGTTAGATAAGTATGTAATAATTATTGCATTTATAAGTTCTTTCTCATTTGCATTTATTTCTAATGCAGTTTCAATTGCTCTTCCAGCTATTGCTTTGGAATTCCATATGAGTAATATAATGCAAAATTGGATTGTAACTATATTTTTATTAGTTTTAGCAGCCGCATCTGTACCTTTTGGTAAAATCTGCGGTAAATATGGGTTAAGAAGAACGTATCTCTGGGGAATATTTATTTATATATTCTCTGCTTTAATGTCTGGTTTATCACCAAATGAGACAATACTATTTATTGCTAGAATCATACAGGGTATAGGTACAGCAATATTATCAGTTAATGTAATGGCATTAATAACCGCACAGGTCAGTCCTAAAAAAAGAGGTCAGGCTATTGGAATTAATGTTACAGGTGTATATATAGGTTTAACCTTAGCTCCTACAATTAGTGGTATTATTTCACATAATATTGGATGGAGATGGATATTTTATATAACAATACCATTAATGCTGATTGTTTTATATCTATTATTACGTATTGATAAGGAATGGTTTATTGACGCTGATAAATCATTGGATGTTAAAGGGTCAGCATTATACATGTTTGGTATTATATTATTGTTATATGGATTTACAATCTTGTATGATATAACTGGAATCTTAATAACTATAGCAGCATTAATTATCTTGGTTCTATTTACAAGATATGAGTTAAGAATTAATAATCCTGTTTATGATATTAAGTTATTTAAGAATTCTAAATTCATATCAGCTAATATTGCATCACTAATAAGTTATTTTGCTACATTTGTAGTTACTTATATCTTAAATTATCACTTCCAATACCTGGAAGGATTAAATGCACAGACAACAGGAATAATATTAATATTCACACCACTACTAATGGCAATATTCTCACCATTTTCAGGAAAATTATCTGATAAAATAGATCCACAAATACTAGCAGCAATAGGAATGGCAATAGTCTCAGTAGCATTATTTGGTCTATGTTTCCTAAACGAAAATACACCGATGTATCTAATTATTATTTCAATGATACTTCAAGGAATAGGATTCGGATTATTCTCATCACCTAATAATAATGTAATAATGGGATCTGTGGATAAAAAAGATATAGGAACAGCCTCAGCTTCCACTGCCACGGTAAGGTCCATTGGACAATCATTTAGTCTGGGATTATTAACACTAGTATTTGCTATAGTTATGGGCAATGTACCTATTGAACCATCAAATTATAATTTACTAGTAACAAGTAGTCAGATTACTATGATTATATCAACTATACTATGTGTATTAGCAGTGATCTTATCATTAATTGGATTAAAATCAGATGATGTATTAAATAGATAAAAAATAGGTTATACTAGAATAATTAATTCTATTCTATACTTTTTTTTTGAAAATAGTTCATGGTAAAGAAAACTTGGAAACATCAACGCCTTCTAGTTCTAATAATTTAATTTTATTATTGATTCCACCAGCATATCCTGTTAAACTGCCATTTTTACCAACAACACGGTGACATGGAATAATTATAGATATAGGATTATGTCCGACAGCTCCACCTACTGCTTGACTGCTCATTTTATCTATATTTCTATGTTCTGCTATAATACTAGCTATATTAGCATAGGTTGTTGTTGTACCATAGGGTATTGTTTCTATTATTTTCCAAACTTCTTGTCTAAAAGGAGTACCTACTGGTTTAAGTGATAATTTACTTATATCAGGATTTTCTTTATTAAAATATGCATCTAACCAGTTTTTGGTCTTTTTAAAAATCTTAAGTCCATCTTCTCTAACTGCATTATCTAATTGTTTGTAGCCATAGTATTTCTGGTTTTCTATCCATAATCCTGTTATGTTTTCACCGTCACTAGCAATAGTTAATCTTCCAACACATGAATCATAGTATGTTACGTAAGTTGTCATACTTATATGATATTTATTGTTATATATAAAAAAGTTGTGATAAAAAAAGGGAGGGGGGGTTAAGTGGGTTGTTAAGCGTGCAGACGTGCTTCCATAGTTGGATTATCCAAGTATGTGTAGAAATTCCACGACATAAATGTTACATCAGCTTTTCCCTCAAATGTTTGGAACACATCCCTTATTAATTGTTTATCTGGAGTAGTAGTGTTTAATGTATAAATTGTAAGATCACCATGAACCTGTACATCAGTAACATTATATTGTGTCATATCAACAGGTTCTGTCTGATTTACCACAGTTAAAGTATGATCTGACATGTCACTGCCTCCAACTTCTATTATTATACCGATTAATAATATATATCCTAGAATAATTACCGGCTTAATGAAATATTTAATAGTAATTCTATCATTGGAATAATATGTTATAAGCAGTATGGCAATACCTATAAGAAATGGCTGAGAGAATAATCCACCATCAAGAATACCAATTAACACAATACTTAAACCAAAAATACTAACAACTCTATGAAGTGGACGCATTCTAGTTAAACCAATAATACCAAGAATATATGCACTAATCCATATAGGAATAATGATTAAAGCATAAGGTAACACGTACTTTAGAATTGATGAAGCAGTATTAACATGAGCTGGAACAAAGTTATATGCTAAGTAACCCAGAATTGACTTATATGCATGTGAATGTATAGGACTAGTAGTACTAGTATTAGGATCCATTGCTGTTAAAATTGTGAAAAAAGATACTCCGAACTGATTTCTAATAAGTGCCTCTATAAACAATCCGAAAAATGCTGCAAAGAGTAATATAACAATAGCAATGGCAAGATATCTTAAATGATAATTCTTATCCTTATATAACTTATCTTCTAGCTTTGGACTAGACTGTATAAGAGCACTAAATATAAGTATACTACCTATTAATCCTAGAAATAGTACAGTTTTTCCTTCAGACGAACCCTCAAGAATAGGCCATAGTAATGAAGTAACAAAACTATCAAGATAATCAGTAAATAATATAATAACACCTAATAATATAAAAAGAACACCAGATGACAGATATAACTTTACTGATGATAAGTTTTTCTTATTCAATACTACAACACCTCCATCTATAAATTTTTTATTACTTCTAATTATGAATTTTATAAAATATTTAGTTAATGGAAAATCAGGTAAAGATAATATTAAAAATAAGAAATGAATAATAAAAATAGTTACTAAAATATATAAAAAAAGATGTAATGATAGATTTAACTTATTTAGATAAATCTAACATTTTCTGAATTCCTACACGTGCCTTATCAGCAATGTCATCGTCAACAACAACTTCATACTTTTCTTCTTTAAGAGCATCGCGTACTTTTTCAAGTGTTATAATCTTCATTGTTAAACAGAATGCATCACGTCTAAGTGGTATGAATTCCTTTCCAGGATTTTCTCTAGCTAATCTAGTACAAAGATCAATTTCTGTTCCGACTACTAGTTGTTTAATACTTGGGTCTTTTGCTAATCTAACCATTCCACCAGTACTTTCAACATAATCAGCTAATTCTCTTACATCATCATTACATTCTGGGTGAACAACAATCTTTGCGTCAGGATATTCTTTTCTAGCATTTTCAATATCTTCTGGCTTAAACATTGTATGTACATAACAATGTCCATCCTCTGGAACTATTATAGGATTCTTTCCTGACTGTTTTCCAGCATAAATCCCTAAATTATGATCTGGAGCAAATATGAAGTCATTAGATTCTAGACTTGAAACAACTTTTCCTGCATTAGCAGACGTACAAATTATATCTGCTTCACTTTTTGTTTCTGCTCTACTATTTACGTATAATACAACTTCGCTATTAGGATGTTCTTTTTTTGCCTGTATTAATTCATCTAAAGATATCATGTCAGCCATCTGACAATTTGCTCTATTATCAGGTAATAAAACTTTTTTATCTGGATTTAAAATAGCTGCTGTTTCTGCCATGAAGTTCACACCACAAAATATTATCATGTCAGAATCATCAACATCACTTGCCTTAATACATAGTTCTAGTGAATCTCCTACAAAATCAGCTATTTCCTGTATTTCTTTTGGCTGATAATTGTGTGCTAATATAATAGCATTTTTCTCCTCTTTTAATTTTTCAATTTCTTTGATAATTTCATCAGTCATACTTTAACCCCTATATCTTAACACTTATTAATATAACTTTGTTATCACCAATATATTAAATTTATATTTCAGCTTCATCTAATATATGATGACAAGTACAATCACGTTTTGAATCTGTGTTCTTCACACAATTAGTAATTAAATTAATTAATTTTTCCTCACATGCTTTCATTGCATCAACAACTTCAGTTATAGTTAACTTAGTAGGAGAAATGGAAGCAGCATAATTAGTTACAGCACAAATACTACTATAACACATTTGTTTTTCCTTTGCTAGAACAACTTCAGGTACTCCCGTCATACCAACAACTTTTCCACCAATCATTTTATAAAACTGAATCTCTGCCCCAGTTTCAAATCTTGGTCCTTCAGTTGCAATATATACACCATATGGATGAACATCCCCTGAATAAATTAGAATATTTCTCAAATCTTTACAATAAGGATTAGTACAATCAATATGTACAACCTTATCATCAAAGAATGTTGAAGCACGATTATGTGTAAAGTCTATGAAGTTATCTGGAATTAATATGTCACCTGGTTGGATGTTGGTGTCAAGAGATCCGACAGAGTTTGTAGCGTAAACCTGATTAACTCCAATAATATTCAATGCTTCAATATTTGCTCTGTAATTTATCTTATGTGGAGGTACACTATGTCCCTCACTATGACGAGGAATATAAGCTACTTCTTTATTATCTATTTCAAGTATGCTGATTGTTGGTGCATCACCATATTTTGTTTTTACAAGTTCTGTTCTAGTTATGGGATATGTTTCAAGTAATGAACCTGTTCCTGTTCCACCAATGATTCCTATCATTAGTATTACCCCTTAATTACACCTAATGGTTTCATTCTTGCAACTAATTTACTTATTCCTGTTTTATCTGCAGTTTTTACAACAGAATCAATATCTTTGTAAGCTCCAGGTGCTTCTTCTGCAATTACTGGTTGAGAGTTTGCTTTAAGTATGATTCCTTTGTCAGCTAATTGTTTGGATATTTCTTCAGGACTGAATTCACGTTTTGCTCCTGACCTGCTTAATACACGTCCTGCACCATGTGCTGTTGAACCAAATGTTTCTTTCATTGCTGTTTCTGTTCCAGCTAATAGATATGATGATGTTCCCATGGTACCAGGTAGGAGTACTGGTTGTCCTACACTTCTATATTCTTCTGGTATTTCTTTTCTTCCAGGTCCAAATGCTCGAGTTGCTCCCTTACGATGTACATATACTGTCTTGTTTATTTTTCCCACTGTGTGTTTTTCTTTTTTGATTATGTTGTGTGCAACGTCATATAATACATTTAAACCTAATGACTCTGCGTCTTGTTTAAATACGTTTTCAAAGGATTCTCTTACCCAATGTTGAATCATTTGTCTGTTTGTCCATGCATAGTTTGCTCCTGCTGCCATTGCTTTTAGATAATTTTGTCCTTCATCTGAATCTATTGGTGCGCATGCTAATTGTCTATCTGGCAAGTTTAATTTTAATCTTTTTGCTGTTTTATCCATATCTCTTAGATTATCTGCACATATTTGATATCCACAGCCTCTTGAACCTGTATGTATTAGTACTACTACTTGGTCTTTTTCTACACCATATGCTTTTGCAGTTTCTTCGTCGTAAATATCATCTATTGTTTGTATCTCTAAGAAGTGATTTCCACTACCAAGTGATCCTAATTGGGGAATTCCTCTTCTTTTTGCTTTAGTACTTACTTTTTCAGGGTCTGCATTTTTCATACATCCATTTTCTTCCAGGAATTTTAAATCTTCTTCCCATCCATAACCATTTTCAATAGCCCATTTAGCCCCAAGTTGTAAAACATCATCTATTTCTGATTCCTTTAAGTGTTTTATTCCATTACTTCCAAGGCCTGATGGTATTTTGTTGAATAATTCATTTACAAGGTCTTTCATGTGTGGTTGTATGTCTTCTTTTGTTAGATTTGTTTTTAATAGTCTTACTCCACAGTTTATATCAAACCCAACTCCTCCTGGACTTATTACACCATTTGTCTCTGCAAATGCTGCTACACCTCCGATACTGAATCCGTATCCGAAATGTATGTCTGGTAATCCTATGGATCGTCTTTGAATTCCTTCTAAACATGCTACGTTTGCTACTTGTTCTATTGCTCCATCTTCTATTGTTTTAATGGAGTCCTCGTCTAGATATATTCTTGCAGGAACTCTCATATCATGTCTAGCTGATGAAGGTATTTCATATACACAGTCTCTTATCTTTTCTAAATCGGCTTTTCCTACCATGTTTTTCACTCTTTTTGTTTTTTATAGTTGTTATTGTTTTTTCTTATATTATGGTTAAATTATTTTATTTGTTTTATGTTTCTTGTTTCATCTTTCTTATATAATGTTTTTTATTTTCATTGTTATTATTATTTTTTTATTAGATTTTCGTTTTATTTGTCTAAAGTTATTATTTTTTTATAATCTGGTTATCGTATTGATTTTTTTGTTTAGATTTTTAATTTTGAATATTTGTTATTTTTTTATAATTTATATAAAAATTGTTTATTTTTTTCTAGTTAATAATTTGTTTTATTGTTAAATTGTCTATATCTTTTAATTTTGAATTCTTGAATGGGCTATTTTTCCGTGTTTTAATTAAAAACGCTTTTTCAGTTCTAATTTTTGTATATAGGCTAAGGAATAGTTTATATAGTTTAAATCATATATCAAAATATATAACTATTAATCATTACAATTTCTTTGTTCTTTAAAATTCGTGATGATTAATAGGGACAACATTTATATTGAGAATATTTGATTCATTAGAATTATGAAATCATAACATATTTTTAAGGTGAAATAATATGTTAAAAATTGAACATACAATTTGTCCCACATGTAGTGTAGGCTGTGGGTTAAATATCATAAGTAAAAATGATACAATAGTAGGAATAAACGCCTATAAAAATCACGAAATAAACGAAGGAAGAAATTGTAACAACTGTACAGATACAATAGAACTCTTCAAAAACAACAAAGAAGAATTATCTGAGGATTATGAGACAATATTAAACAAGGTGACAGATTTACTAAACTCAGCAGACAAGAGTAGAATAACAGTGATTTGTTCAGGAAGATTAAATAATGAGGATTTAGATAAAATAATATCTTTCACAAATAATCAAAAATACAATCTGATAACCTATGAATATAACTTCTCAAAGATAGATTCAGATATATTAGCATCCTATGAAGAAGTAGAAAAAGCAGACAAGATAATTACAATAGGAGATATATATCGTAACAATCCATTAATAGCACGTAGAATAATACATGCAAAAGAGAATGGATGTTACACAATTAATATTAACAACCATAAAAATTTAACTGCATACAACAGTGATGAATTTATCAATCTTGATGCATTCTCAGAAGTTATGGATACTGTGAAATCACAGGACTTAACCGACAACACAATAATAGTTGTTAACAAGGTTAGTTCAAACAAACAATATCAGGAACTAGTAGATTTTGTAAAAGAAAATAATATAAAAATATTACCTGTACTAAAGCATCCTAATAGTTTTTCAGTATTAGAAAAAACAACGCCTTCTACAATACATGATCTGGTAGAGAAATGTAATAATTCTGATATACTAATACTAGTTGATGAAAATCCTGCAGAATATGTAGATAAAGAAATAGGTGCAGATAAAAAAATTATTTCATTTAATACTACAAAGAAATTATTCCAGGATTCAGATGTTAATATACCAGTACGTGCATGGTATGAACAAGAAGGTTCCTTTACTAATAATGAAGGAAAAACTCAGGAATTCATAGATACTATTCAAGATGATACAAATGAATTAAAAACAATACGAATGGTATTTGATGAACTAGAAAATGCATTATAATAAGGGTGGTAAAAATGGAGAAATACTTACAGGTTAAAGCAACAAATCCTGAAATATTAGAAAAAGCAGAAAATGGTGGAGCAGTAACATCTCTTCTAAAATTCTTATTAGAATCAAATACTGTTGAAGGCGTATTAAACATAAAAAAAGAAAAAGATGTATATGATGGTATACCAACATTCACAACTGATGCTGATGAATTAATAGAAACAGCAGGTTCACTTCACTGTGCTCCAACTATGATTTCAGATATAATTGCAAGACATCTTAAAGATGAAAAAATAGCAGTAACAACAAAACCCTGTGATGCAATGGCTATAGATGAAATCATCAAAAGATGTGGAATAAATAGAGATAATGTATATATGATAGGACTAAACTGTGGGGGAACAGTACAACCTATAGTAGCTGAGAAAATGATTAAGTTATTCTATGATATTAATCCTGAAGAAGTAGTATCTGAGGAGATAAATAAAGGAAAATTTATTGTAGAATTAGCAGATGGAACAGAAAAATCAGTGAAAATAGATGACCTAGAAGATGAAGGTTATGGTCGAAGAGAAAACTGTCAAAGATGTGAATTAAAAATACCACGAAAAGCGGATGTAGCATGTGGAAACTGGGGATCCAGTAAAGGATACACCTTTGTAGAAATCAACACTCCAAAAGGAGAACAACTAATACAGAATGCAATAGACAATGGATACATAGAAGCCAAAGAAGCATCTGAAAAACAAATAAAAATCAGGAAAAAAGTAGAAAACATCATGATAAAGATGGCTAAGAAAACACAGAAAAAACAATTAATAAATGAATATCCTGATGAAATGTCAGAAATATTCACAAGATGCTTAAAGTGTTACAGATGCAGAGATGTATGCCCAGTATGTAATTGTAAAGTATGTTCATTAGAAAAACCATACTATGAAGAAGATCCATTTGCAGAACCAGACCCATTAATGTTACATGCAATAAGAATGGGACACATGGCATTTAGCTGTATAAACTGTGGTCAATGTGAAGATGTATGTCCAATGGAAATACCATTATCAAAAATCTTCCAAAAAGTACAATTAAAATATAGAGAAGAAACAGGATATATCTCAGGTGTAACTGAAGATAAACCTATGATGTATAGTGGAGAAAAAGAGGAAATAGTAGAATAAATTCTGGGTGTATTAAAATGGCAGATGAAGATTTAACAATTATAGGCTTTTGTTGTAATTGGTGTTGTTATGGTGGAGCAGATAATGCAGGAACAAGTAGGATGGCATATCCACCAAGTATTAGAATAATTAGAGTAATGTGTTCTGGTAGAATAAATCCTGAGATGATATTCAAAGCATTCCACGAAGGAGCTGATGGAGTATTTGTAGGGGGATGTCACTTAGGAGATTGTCACTATGATGCAGGAAACTACAAATGGAGAAGAAGAGCACATCTAGTCAGATTTATCCTTGATGAAATGGGTATAGATCAAAGAAGATTTAAACATGACTGGGTTTCTGCATCAGAAGGATCAAAATTCCAGAGAGTAATGAATGAATTCTATGATGAATTATCCCAAATGCAAGAACAGGGAGAACTTGCATCAAAATAAGTATCTCTCACCTATTTTTTTTTATAAGTCAACAATAAATCTAACATGATATAAATCATTTTCTTGAATAATTTCCATTTTATGATATGTTATAGCCTTAACTTCTGTTTTATAATTATATTTATTAGTATTATATATGTCACCAGAAATTGTGCCTTTTAAGATATAACCCTGTTCTGCAGGTTCTATGTTAATATTATATTCTGATGCAATGAAGTTTTCACTATCTAATAAAATAAGTAATTCTGTAACCCAATCATATAATAATCCATATTCATCCTCAGATTCTATAACAACATCTCTAATAGTAACTGGTTTTATTTTATCAATATCTGTAATAAGATTAAGAGTTGCTAAACCTGCATTTATATATGCATGGGTCATGTTGTCACTTTTTATATCAATACCAATATCTGCTGTAGTGTCAAAGTATTCAAAATCAAAATCTGTTTTTTTCATATTAATATATTATGAATATTAAAAATAAATAATTCATCATATTACTAATTGATTATTATTTTAATATTTTTTCTTTTATCATCTTTCCATAAGTATCATATAAGATGATTAAAACAACCCACATAATTATACAGATAATTGACAAGATCTTTATTTCTAAATTCATCTAATCCCCTGAAACAGTGGATAACAATATAAATAATATATTATATCATTAATCACATACTACTATTTAATTTAATAAAATTTGATATATAAAATCATCTTTTAATTTAAACTTGTATAACTTATTAAGCAATAGGAGTATGTTAATGACAGAAGAAAAACATGAAATACCTAGATATATTCAAGTTAGAAATGCTAGGGTTCATAACTTAAAAAATATTGATGTTAACATTCCACTTAATCGGATTGTAGGTATAGCTGGTGTTTCAGGTTCAGGTAAATCATCACTTGCATTTGGTATATTATATGCAGAGGGTTCAAGAAGATATCTTGAATCATTATCAACATATACTAGACGTCGTATGACACAGGCAACTAGAGCTAATGTAGATGATGTTTTATATATTCCTGCAGCACTAGCACTAAAACAACGTCCAGGTGTTCCTGATATACGCAGTACTTTTGGTACTGGAACAGAATTATTAAATGGACTTAGATTAATTTTTTCAAGATTAGCTAGTCACAGATGTCCTAATGGTCATTATGTACAGCCATCACTTAATGTTGCAGCTGAACAAGAACTAATATGTCCTGAATGTGGTGCACACTTTTTTGCTCCGTCTGCAGAAGATTTATCATTTAATAGTTCTGGGGCATGTAAAACATGTAATGGTACGGGTACTGTACGTACCGTTGATGAATCTACACTAGTACCAGATGAATCCTTAACTATTGATGAGGGTGCAGTTGCTCCATGGCAAACATTAATGTGGTCTTTAATGAAGGATATTGCACGTGAAATGGGTGTTAGAACAGATGTTCCATTCAAAGATCTTACAGATAAAGAAAAAGATATTGTCTTTCATGGACCTGCTGTTAAGAAGCACATGTTATATCAAAATAAGACAAGTGGTACATCAGGAGATATGGATTTCACATATTATAATGCAATTTATACAGTAGAAAATGCTTTATCAAAGGTTAAGAATGAAAAAGGAATGAAACGTGTAGCGAAATTTTTAAAACAAGATACATGTCCTGATTGTAAGGGGAGCAGATTATCTAGCCAGGCACGTGCTCCAAGAATATGTGGAATGAGTCTCTCAGAAGCTTGTAAGATGCCTTTAAATAAATTAGTTGAATGGGTTAAAGGGATACCTAGTACTCTTCCAGATGAAATGGAAAAGATGGGTGAACAAATCTGTGAATCATTTACAGATACGTCTTTACGATTACTTTCTCTAGGATTAGATTATATTAGTTTAGATAGACCATCCTCAACACTTTCTAATGGTGAAAGACAAAGAATGCAACTTGCAAGAGCAGTTAGAAATAGGACAACAGGTGTTCTTTATATTCTAGATGAACCATCTATAGGACTTCACCCTTCAAATCTTGAAGGTGTAAAAAAGGTGATGCAGGATTTAATTGATGATGGTAATTCTGTTATACTTGTTGATCATAATGTTAATATTTTATCTGAATCAGATTGGATAGTTGAGCTTGGACCTGAAGGTGGTTCTAATGGTGGAAATATTATTGCAGAAGGAACAATTGAAGATATTGTGAATAATGATAATTCTAGAATTGGAAAATATCTGCTAAGTAAGTCTCATATTGAAAAGGATACGGATATTAAAGAGAATGATATATTTAAGTTAGGTTCTATTAATTTGTCAACAGATAATATTCACACAGTTAAACCATTGGATATATCATTCCCAAAAGGTAGAATGACTGTTGTCACAGGTGTATCAGGTTCTGGTAAAACTACTTTGGTTTTAGAAAGTTTAGTACCGGCGTTAGAAGCAATACTTAATGATAAAAAAATGCCAAGTCATGTGAAATCAGTAGAAGCTGATGGTATTAGTGAAGTTAAACTTATTGATTCTACGCCTATTGGAATTAATGTTCGTTCGACTGTTGCTACTTATTCAAATATTCATGATAAGTTACGTAAAGAGTTTGCTAAGACAAGTGATGCTAAAGAAAGAAAATATAAGTCTGGTGATTTTTCTTATAATACTGGAAAACTTAAATGTTCTACATGTGATGGAACAGGTTCTATTACTTTAGATGTTCAATTTTTACCAGATGTTGAGATAACCTGTCCTGATTGTGGAGGTTCCAGATATTCTGATGAAGCACGGGAAATATACAGGCAATCAGAGAATGGTCATAAATATACATTACCTGATTTAATGGAATTAAGTGTTGATGAAGCATTAAATGTATGTAGTGATATAAAATCTGTACATAATAAATTGGAAGTTTTACATGATTTGGGTCTTGGTTATCTTACTTTAGGTGAACAGACTCCTGTATTATCAGGTGGTGAAGCACAGAGATTAAAGTTGGCTAGTGAGTTAAAGCATGGCCAATCAAATTCATTATTTGTATTTGATGAACCAACAATAGGATTACATCCATTAGATGTTAAAGTTTTACTTGATGTTTTTAGACAATTAGTAGATAATGGTGCAACGTTAATTGTGATAGAACATGACCTTGATGTAATTAGAAATGCTGATTATATTGTAGATTTAGGACCAGGTGGTGGTCTTGATGGTGGTAGGATTGTTGCTAAAGGTACTCCTAGTCAAATAAAAGATTTTAATGAAAGTATAACTGCAAAATATATTTAATAAGCAGTTATCTTATTTTACTCTTTTTTGTAAAATTATCTTTATTTTTTTATTAATTTTTTTTTAGTTATCATTTATTTTTTTGTTATCATAAGCCCTCCTCCTGTATTTTTTATGAAAAATTTCTGATTTTTTGATTTTTAGGTGTTAGTTATCATGACCCTCTCCTTATTATTTTTCACTGGCCCATAGATTTTTGATGAAAAATGTAATAATTATTCTAGGGTTATTATGAATTTTTTTAGTTTTTATTAGCCCCTATTACTTATCATGTGCTCTTGCTATTACTTATCAATACCCCTTGCTTATTACTTCTCATGGCCTCTCGTTTTATTTATCAACACCCCTTTTATTACTTCTCAAATCCCCTTAATACTTATCATACGCGCTTAGATACCATTTATATTACTAAAAATAGATAGAAAAAGAATAGAAACTGATAGAATATGTACAAATAACATATCTAAGAAGTTTTTTGGAATAATAAAAATAGGTGTTAAAAATGTTTGAATCAATAAGAAAAAATAAAATTAAAACTTTAGAACCAAAAAGAGATTTAATCAATAATGACATTGATATAACAGAATATGATATGAGATCTGTTTTCACACTAATAGCAATAACAACATTATTCCTAGTATCCATGAAATTAGTATTAATCGCTGGTCACATATAATCCGAGTAAATAATCATACGTAAAAATTTATAAAAAAAGTGAGGTTAGAAAAATGTTAATCCCAGATAGAATTACAAGATACAAAATAGAACAAAATCTTAAAAATAATAAGAAGGTAATGAATGTTACTTTTTATAAAACAGGAAATAAGAAATTAGATTCTATGACATTCAATAAACAATCATAATTCTTTTTTCTATTTCAGTATTTTTTTATTTTTATACTGATAATTCAAAATCTTTTTCTTAGTAATTAACTTACTTATTTTAAAAAATATTAAGAGAATATAGTTTATACTCTTGGATTTTTCCGAGGTAAATTGTCACGTATTTCTTTACCATCAAATCTTAAGTTAATATAACGTGAATTGCCCTTCTGTCCGGCACCAGTATAAGTTGTGTCAATTAATCTTAGAAATTCTAATTTATTGATTAACCTATTATATGTAGCATAACTGATTTTCTTTTCCCGGTTGTATTCCTTGAATAGTTCACCGGATGTTATATTCTTGGTTGTGATTCTTGTGATGAATCTTAATAGGTCTTGTTCCTTTTCAGATAATGTATCTAATACATATTTTAAACTTACACTATTGGCAGAGTTAAATGCCTTTTCAACATCTTCATTTGTTATGATTTTTGATGCTTTTACTTCAGCATTATTTCCACTTATACGTAGTAAGTCTATTCCTAATCTTAAATCACCACGTTCATATGTATACATGGCTATTTTTTCTATTAAATCCTTACTTATTACTGTTGGATAAAATCCTATTCTAGCTCTTTCTTCAAGTATTTTATATGTTTCCTCATATGTGTATGGCTTGAAGTTTATCTCATTTGCATTGAATATTGATCCAACATTTTTATCCAGGACGTATCTGAAGTCAACATCCGATAGAACTGCAAATATACCTGTACGTACTCCTTCAAATGATTCATGTGCTCTTAGTATATCATAGAACACCTTGCTTATGACATTGCCCTGAAACAGGTAATTTATATCATCTAATGCAACTATTAATGCCTTGTTTGAATCATATAACTCATTCATTATATTATTATATATACGTGCAAAGGGCACTCCTGTTTCTGGTGGAGCATGTCCAAGTATTTTTTTATGTATTTGTGAAAATATATCGAATTTTGTTGAGTGAAGTTGACAATTAACATATACACAGATTATATCATCGCCACAATCATACTCTGCCATTTCAAATAACTTCTTAATAGCTGTTGTTTTTCCTGTTGCTGGTGGTCCTAGGATTATATTATTTATAGGTTTTCCACCCTGTAATGCTGGTCTTAATGATAATGCCATTTCTTCCATTTGTGGCTGTCTTAGTTTGAAATTTTCAGGTAAATAATCAGAGTTAAAGACAGTTATATCTTGAAATATTGTTTCATCATGAAGTAAAATATCATTCAAATCCATCTATTTTCGCCTTCCTACTATATTTATATTATACTTCCAATTGCAAATGATATGAATGCTATGAACATTCCTATTTTCATGTATGTTGAAATTTTATGTAACTTTTCTTTTGATTGATCTTTCAGAGCTAGCACTGCTGAATATATGAATATGATGTCAGCAATTAATACTATTACTAAATAGGATATTGTGAATATGTTTAGAATATATAGTATTGGACTAAGTAGACATGTTAGTATATTTAATATTACAGCTACTATTATTGCATTTCTTTTACCATATACTATGGGGAATGTATGTGCATGTTCTCGGAGGTCTCCCTCAACATCTTCAGCATCCTTTATGATTTCTCTGGATAATGTCATTAGGAATGCAAATAATCCTATTAACATACTGACTATAACATCGCCTGTTATTAATCCACCGAATACAAAGGTTAGACTAGTAAGTAAGGATACTGTTATATTACCTATAAGACATCTTCTTTTAAAATCATATGCGTATACTATCATAAGTATGGTACATATTATTACCATTACTCCGTTTTCAATTGATATAATAAATCCCATTATTATTGCTATTATAAATAGAATTAGACTATAATACAATGCGGTTTTTAGTTCTATTTTACCTGATGGTATTGGTCTGTATGGTTTATTTATTTTATCAATTTCATAATCACAATAATCATTTATAGTATTTCCGGAACCAGTTGCAATAAATACTGTTATAGCTCCAAGTATGATTTCCCAGTTGTATGTATGACCTATGATTGCCATGAGCAGTACTGCTATAAGTGCCATCACTGCATTTCCAGGTCTTAGTATTTCAATATAGGGATTCATGTATTATATCACCTATAACTTATTGTTGCTAGAAATTTTAATAATAATTTAGTATATGTTTGATTATATTAATAAGATATTTCATAGATACTGGGGCTATCTTTTCACTTATTGATTTTAATTATAGTGTTTAGTTCCTCTTGTGGTAAGTATTCTATTATATGGAGCTAGGATGTAGGAGTAATTTCTATATGTAATAAGATACATAATAATATAATATATTATAAGAATTGTGATTATAATATGTGGTATAAGCATAAAGTATATATTATATTAAATAGATAGTAATTAATAACTAATTTTTAACATACTTAAAACTGTGAGCGAATGAGTATCTCACTCATTAAGGAGTTTTAAATTAGAATATTATTTTATTATATAAATTATATTTTAAGGTCATTTAATCAGACAACAAGTAATCATAGTCTATTAAGTTAATTGGATTATCCTACTTGGAATGGATGGTTAAAAAACCAGATGATAATGGAGGAAATTAAATGGCAAATTCAGTATATGTAAAATTTGAAGTACCAAAAGAAATAGCTGATAAAGTATACGAAGCTTTAGAAATAGCAAGAGATACCGGTAAAATAGGAAAAGGAACAAACGAAGTAACAAAAAACATTGAAAGAAACAATGTTGCATTAGCAGTTATTGCTGAAGATATTGAACCAGCAGAAATTGTTGCACACTTACCTATTTTAGCAGAAGAAAAAGAAATTCCTTACGTATATCTTCCAACCAAAGAAGAATTAGGAGAAGCTGCAGGACTTAACGTAGGTACAGCATCTGCATGTATAATCGATGCTGGTGAAGGTCAAGAACTCGTAAACGAAATAGTCGAAAAAGTTGCAGAACTCAAAAACTAATCATGATTGGACCTATACTAGGAAAATAAAGTATCTATATTTAGAAGTATGCTTTTAGTGTTAAAAATTTTACAATAAAGATAGATTCATATAATAAATTAAATATTCAAAATGGGTATTAATTTAACAGAATATTTCTTTCTTTAAATTTTTTTAAATTATTCTAAAACACTTCGCTATTATAATATTTTATTTAACCAATCAAAATTTGATAAGGTGATTATATGGAAGACGGAACTCCAGCAGAAGTTATCGAAGTTTTAAAAAGAACAGGAATGACTGGAGAAGTAATGCAAGTAAAATGCAGAATACTTGATGGAAGAGATAAAGGAAGAATACTCACTAGAAACGTAATGGGCGCTATCAAAGAAGGCGACATTTTAATGTTACTAGATACAATAAGAGAAGCTAAAGAAATCAGAACTCCATAAGTATGGATGTTTTTTGATTAACTTTTATTGTGAAGAATATTCTTTTATATATTTAATAGGAGTTTAAATATGAGAACATGTTCATTCTGCGGAGAAGAAATACCAGAAGGTACAGGAAAAATGTATGTTCGTAGAGATGGATCAATTTCTTTCTTCTGCAGCAGCAAATGTGAGAAAAACAGTAAACTTGGCAGAATACCAAGAAAAGTTAAGTGGGTTAAACAATGAAACAAAGAACATTTACCATGTTAAAACCTGATGCAGTTAAAAGGAGATTAACAGGTGAAATTTTAACCAGGTTTGAAAAACGTGGATTAAAAGTAATAGCAGCAAAAACTCTCATGATTTCAGATGACCTTGCAAAAACACACTATGGTGAACATAGTGATAAACCATTTTTCAATGATTTAATCTCATACATCACTAGTGGACCAGTATTTGCTATGGTCTTAGAAGGCGATGACGTAATAAGCTTAGTCAGAAAAATGGTTGGTGCAACAAATCCTAAAGAAGCAGATGTAGGAACTATTCGTGGAGATTATGGAATTGACACAGGTAGAAATATAATTCATGCTTCAGATTCAGAGGAATCAGCACAAAGAGAAATTAATTTATTCTTCGATGAATCAGAATTCTGTGATTACGAATTACCTGACGAAGATATAATTTACGAAGAGCCATAAGAATTTATTTCTTTCATTAGCTCTTTTTTGCTATTATTGAAAATGTAGATATATATTTATGAAGTCATTGGAATTAATCAATACTTCAGAACCCAAAACAATATTTATTTTAATTTACGCGTAAAAAAATAATAGAAAAATATATACACATTATTGATTAGGACAATAATTCATAAAATATAGAAAAATAAGTGTGTTCTACAAGGGATAGTAACATTTTTCAGGGACATTCATATAGATTATAACAGATGTCAGTATTAACACTTAATTAAATTATAGAACAAATGCTTATTTAACCTACTGTTAAATAATTTAGTTAATAAGCCTTAAATCTAGTTTAAGGTGTAAAGTAATATGTTTTTTAGGGAGATAAAGAAATGAAAACTAGATCACCTATAGTATCTGTTTTAGGTCATGTAGACCATGGAAAAACTACTCTTTTGGATAATATAAGAGGTAGTACTATTGCACTTAAGGAAGCGGGTGGTATTACTCAGCATATAGGTGCAACTGAAATTCCAATGGATGTCATTTCATCAATTTGTGGTGAGTATCTTGATAAAATGAATATTCAGAATGAATTACCAGGTTTATTTTTCGTAGATACACCAGGTCATGAAGCTTTTACAACACTACGTAAACGTGGAGGAGCATTAGCTGATTTAGCTATACTTATTGTTGATGTTACAGAGGGTTTTAAACCTCAGACATATGAAGCTTTAAATATTTTAAAGGCATCTAAAACACCTTTTGTTGTAGCTGCTAATAAAATAGATAGGATACCAGGATGGAATTCTATACCTAAAACATCCTTTAGTAAAGTTATTAAAGAACAACATAAGAAAGTAGCATTTGAATTAGACCAGAAAATCTATGAATTAGTAGGAATACTACATGAGGAAGGATTTGAATCAGAACGTTTTGACAGAGTGAATAATTTTGCTAGTCAAATCACAATAGTTCCAACTAGTGCAGTAACTGGTGAAGGATTATCTGAATTATTAACTATGCTTATAGGATTAGCATACCAATACCTTAGTGAACAACTACAGATAGAGGAAACAGCACCTGCTTCTGGAACAGTATTAGAAGTAAAGGAAGAGAAAGGATTAGGATTAACCATAGATACAATTCTTTATGATGGAGTTCTTAATAAGAATGACCACATAATGATGTTGACAAAGGATAATAAAGTAATCTCAACAAAGATTAGGTCACTACTAAAGCCTAAGCCTTTAGAAGAGATAAGAGAATCTAAAACCTTATTTGAGGACACTGATCATATTGTAGCGGCAGCTGGAGTAAAAGTGGTTGCACCGCATGTAGATGATGTTGTATCTGGTTCACCATTAAGAGTAGTTAATGATGAAAAATTAGGTATTGAGGATGAATTACTATCAGAAGTAGATAATATAAGAATACAAACAAATGATGTTGGTATAATAGTAAAAGCAGACACACTTGGTTCTCTAGAAGCACTCATTAATATTCTTGATCAAAAGGACATACCTATAAAATCAGCAGAAATCGGTGACATTTCCCGTAGGGATATAATTAATGCATCAATAATGGCTGAGGAAGATGAGAAGTATGGTGTAGTTATAGCATTTAATGTTAACATACTACCATCAGCAGAGGAAGAATTGAATAATGATCAGGAAGTTATAGTATTCAGAGACAGTGTAATTTATCAATTAACAGAAGATTACATGCACTGGATAGAGACGGCTAAAGAACGTCAGAAAAAACAAAGACTCAACGAAATCGTACGTCCATCCAAGATAAGAATAATACCAAAACTAGTATTCAGACATAGTAAACCTGCTATAGCTGGAATAGAAGTTATGTCCGGTATTATTGAAAGAGGAGTAACACTCATTAATGAGAAAGGTCATGAAGTAGGTGTAGTAGAAAGTATGGAAGACAATGGAGAAAGTCTTCAAAAAGTTTCAAGAGGTTCCCAAGTTGCAATGGCAATAGGTGGTGCAGTATTTGAAAAAGACTTTGAAGAAGGCGATGTACTATACGTGGACATGTCTGAAAGAAATCTATTTGCATTAGAAGATGAGTTTGGAGACAAACTATTGGATGACGAAATACTTACATTAGATGAGCTCAAGGAAATCAAACAAAATACTGAAGACCCTAACTGGGGTATAATAAGAACTGATTGGAGCGAACTTGACACTTTAGATGAAGATGAGTATGAAGATTTCTACTAAATCAATAAGATGACGCAGTAGATTTAAATATTATTAGAAAAGAAACTTACTAAAACATAAAAAATTAAAAGGAGACATAGAATGGTATACAAAGTAGTAGTATCAGATGAAGATGTAACCTACCAATTAGAGTTAGATGATAAAGATGCAAAAGTTGTAAACGGACTTAAAATTGGAGAAGAATTCAACGGTGGAGTTCTTGGATTAAAAGGTTACAAATTAAGAATTACTGGTGGATCTGACAAAAACGGTTTCCCAATGAAAGCAGATGTAGATGGAACCAGAAGATTCAAAAGTCTTGTAAGTGAAGGAACAGGATTTAAACCACAAGTAAAAGGATTAAGAAGAAGAAAAACAGTACGTGGAAACACAATTGCTGATGATATCTCACAAATCAATGTTAAAGTTTCAGAAAGAGGAGAACAAACACTAACTGAAATCTTTGCAGAACCAGAAGAAGAACAAGAAGAATAGGTACACTATTAATTAATCATAATTAATAGAATATCTATACTATGGAGGTGTAACTTATGAAAGTACAATCCGAGATAAATATTGGATTAGTAGGTCACGTTGATCATGGTAAAACAACATTAACCAAGGCCTTATCTGGAATATGGACTGATACACACAGTGAAGAAGCAAAAAGAGGTATTTCAATTAGGTTAGGTTATGCTGATATAACATTCAGAAAATGTACTGAATGTGAAGCACCTCAATGTTACACTACAAAAGAAACTTGTGAACACTGCGGTTCTAAAACAGAGGTACTTAGAAAAGTATCATTTGTAGATTCACCAGGACACGAAACTTTGATGGCAACAATGCTTTCAGGTGCAGCAATAATGGATGGAGCTATCCTTGTAATAGGAGCTAATGAACATTGTCCACAGCCACAAACTAAAGAACATTTAATGGCTTTAGATGTAATTGGTGTTAAAAATGTTATTGTTGTCCAGAATAAAATTGATACTGTACCTAAAGAGAAGGCAATAGAAAACTACTATGAAATCAAAGAATTTGTAAAAGGAACATGTGCTGAAGGAGTACCTATAATACCTATATCAGCTCAACAAGGTGCTAACATTGATATATTAATTGAAACTATTCAGAAATATATTAAAACACCAAGAAGATCACTACGTAAAAATCCTAAATTATATGTAGCAAGATCATTTGATATAAATAAGCCAGGTACACACCCAAAGAAAATTAATGGTGGAATCATTGGAGGATCACTAGTACAGGGAAAACTCAAAGTTGGAGAAGAAATTGAGATTAAACCTGGAATCCAAGTAAAGCACAAAGGAAAATCTGAGTGGAGAAGTTTAACATCAACTATCACAGGACTAGAAGCAGCAGATAACTTTGTTGATGAAGTAGGTCCTGGAGGTTTAATTGGTGTAGCTTTACTATTAGATCCAGCATTAACCAAAGCAGATTCATTATCAGGTTCCATAGCTGGAAAACCTGGAACACTACCACCAACGATTCAAGGATTTACAATGAAAACTCATTTACTTGATCGTGTAGTAGGTACTAAGGATGAAACAAAGGTAGAACCTATACATTCCTCTGAAAACTTAATGATAAATATTGGTACAACCACAACTGTCGGACTTGTTACAAGTGCAAGAGGAGATATTGTTGACGTTAATCTAAAACTACCAGTATGTGCAGAGGAAGGACAGCGCGTAGCATTAAGTCGTCGTGTAGGAGCTAGATGGAGGCTTATTGGTTATGGTATCATCACAAAATAGAGCAGTTGTTGATACAAATTTTTGATGATGATGATTCAATTAGATGTTGATGTAGTCACTGATTTGAAGAATCTACTACCATCATATTATGATTTAATTGTACCATCACTTGTCATAGATGAATTGGCCAAACTCAAAAAGAAATCTAAAGGAAAGGATAAGATAGCAGCATCAGTTGCATACAAGATTGCATGTAACGAACCTTTCAAAAATGTATATATAAAGAAAACAGATCATGTAGATAATCTATTACTAGATTACTGTACAGATAATGATGTTCTATGTACAAATGATAGAATTCTTCGTAAAAGAGCAAGAAAAAGAGGAATAACTGTTATATATCTAAGACAACACAGATTTCTAGAAGTAGATGGTTATATAAAACGAAACTCTACCGATGATAACTAAAATAAGTTTAAATATATTATAGAATTAAATAAGAAAAAATAAGCCAAAATGAGGGTATTAAATGTACGAAATAGCAACTATTGAAGATACAGTAAGAGTACCACCTAACATGTTTGATCAACCACTAGAAGAAGTGGCTGCTAAAATACTTAATAGAAAATATGTAGGTAAACTAGATAAAAAATTAGGTATATTAATAATGGTCACAGACGTACTTGAACATAATCAAGGAAAAGTTGTAATTGGTGATGGGTCAGCATTTTATCATATAAAATTTGATGCATTATTCTATAAACCAATGTTACATGAAGTAATTGATGGAGAAGTTATTGAAATAATCGAATTCGGTGCTTTTGTAAGAATTGGTCCAATGGATGGATTAGTACACGTTTCACAGATTACTAATGATTACATAAACTATGATGTAAAACGTGGAGCTTTACTAGCTAAAGAATCTAATAAATCCTTAGATGAAACCGACTTTGTTCGTACAAGAATAGTAGCATTAAGTTTAAAAGGTAATTCTACAAAAGATTGTAAAATAGGATTAACCATGAGACAACCAGGACTTGGTCGTTTCGAATGGATTGAAGAAGAAAAAATGAAAAATAACAAAAATTAATATTTAAGGAGAATTACCATGGCTGAAAGAGCATGTCCAAGATGTAAACGTGTTACATTCGACAAAGTTTGTCCAGTATGTGGTACAAATACATCAGACAATTGGACTGGATTAATAGTAGTGATTGATCCTGATGAATCAGATCTTGCAAATGAATTAAACATTAATATTCCTGGAAGATATGCATTAAAAGTCAGAGAGTAAATAATAAGGAGATTAATTGTGCTTAAACTACCAAAATTTTTAAGAAAAGAATTAAAAAAACCATTAGGTGAATTGCACAAGTCTATCAATTTAATTGAAAATCCACTACAAGAACAATTATCCGAAAATAAACTTATAATTGGTATAGGTGATGTCACAACTAGGAATCTTGTGGATAATAATTTACAGCCGCAGATATGTATAGTTGATAATAAAATTGAAAGACATCCTGTACAGAATGAATTAAATCATACTGATAACATTAAACATGTTAATAATCCAGCAGGTGTAATAACTGATGAATTAATTGACGTATTAATTGATTCAATAAACCATGCTACAAGTGATAATCCTGTTATCATAGTAGTAGAGGGTGAAGAAGATTTAGCAGTGCTACCCTGCATATTAAATGCACCAAAAGATACCATGATTCTTTACGGACAACCTAAAGAAGGTGTTGTTTTGGTTAAAGTTAATGAAGCCTATAATCAGGCTCTTGAATATTATAAACAATTAATTAAGGAATAACGATAATATGGAAATTAAAATCATTGAAAGAAAAGAAAACCCATTATTAAATAGGACTGAAATTAAATTTGAATGTGAATATCCTGCAGAAGGAACACCTAAGATATTAGATGTAAAACATAAACTTGTTGCATTAGAAGACTCATCCAACGATCTCCTCGTGGTGGACAGCATGAAGCCTAGTTACGGAGTTACAACAGCAGTTGGATTAGCTAAAGTTTATGATTCCGTTGAAAAATTAAATGAAATTGAAACTAAATCAGTAATAGCAAAGAATGAAGAACCTGAAGAAGAACCTGCAGAAGAAACAGAAGATGCAGAATAAATACTACAACAAGAGGATTGATTATAATGTCAAAAAAATATGAATTATATGAAGTAAAAGATGGTAAACTTATAAGAAAAAATCCTGAATGTGTAAGATGTTCACATGGTATCTTCATGGCAGACCATGGTGACAGATATGCATGTGGTCGTTGTGGATACACACAATGGAAAAATGAATAAATATATATTATGAATTACATAATATTTTATAGAAACACGAATCCGAAACACGAATCTAAAAATACATAAAACATATATTTAAAAATTTTTCTCCACCCACTTTTTATATTATTTTTAATTATCAAATTGCAATTTTATTTATCTGTTGATTTTTATCTTTTTATAAAAGTTTTAATAATTCATATTCATAAATATATTAACTAAATAATAATAATTAACGTGATTATCATGGATTTAACAGATATTATATATAAACGTCGTTCATCTCGTGATTTTACCGATGAGAAAATAAGCTCTGATATAATGGAGTCTATTACTAACTTTGCAGATAATTTAAAACCACTCGTACCAGGTATCAAGACTAGTTATGAAATAGTAGATAATAGTCAGGTAACATTACTACTTAATTGGAGAGCACCTTACTATGTAGCAATATTCTCTGAAGAAAAAGAATATTATCTTGAAAACAGTGGATTCATGTATCAACAACTTGATTTATATCTTCAAAGTATTGGTTTAGGCTCATGTTGGATTGGATTAGGAAAAGTAAAATCCAGTGTCCAGAAAGATTCCCAGAAATTTATTATATTAATAGGATTTGGAAAAGTAAGGACAACTCCATACAGAGAATTATCTGAATTTAACAGATTATCATTAAATGATATTTCAGATATCAACGATGAAAAACTAAAACCAGCACAGTATGCTCCATCAGCTTCAAACAGTCAGCCATGGTACTTCACTCATGATAATGACATATACCATGTATATCGTCGAAAAAATAATATCATCAGAAGAAAGTTCATGGATAAATTTAATAAGGTGGACATAGGAATATCATTAGCACACATGTATCTTACAAATAAGAATACCTTTGAATTCATTAACTGTAAAGAAAATAAAAAGATTGACGGCTATGAATATGAATGCAGTTTTAAGATATAAGTAAACTCGCCGTAACATAAAATAATTAGATTTTATAAATATATACATAACAAAAGGGAATAATATAACCTTATATTAAATAATTATAGGAAGTTGATAACATGGATCTTAGAGCAGGACGTTTTGATGGACAAATGACTGATGACGCCGCAGCATTTTCATCATCAATAGAATTTGATAAACGAATATTTGAAGCAGATATTAAATGTAACAGGGCACATACAACAATGCTCATAGAAGAGAAAATCATACCTGAGGAATCTGGAAAAAAGATACTAAAAGCATTAGATAAACTAGAAGAAGAAGGAATAGATGCATTAGATCTTAACCCATCATTTGAAGATATTCATATGGCATTAGAGGATTATGTAACAAATGAAATTGGTCCAGAAGCAGGATTTATGCACACAGCAAAAAGTAGAAATGACCAGGTATGTACAGATATCAGATTAACCTTAAAAGATGAAATAGAAAATACTATAAATAACATTAAAGCCTTCATAAAAACTATTGTAGAAATGGCAAAAGAAAACACTCATACATTATTTATAGCATATACCCACCTTCAACATGCACAGCCAACAACATTTGGACATCATCTAATGGCATATGCTAATGAACTAAGAAGAGACTGTGAAAGATTAATGGATACATATAAAAGAGTAGATATGAGTCCATTAGGATCAGCAGCATTAACCACAACAGGCTTTCCAATAAACCGTGAAAGAACAGCACAGCTACTAGGATTTAGTCAGGTAATGGATAATAGTATTGATGGAGTAAGCAGCAGAGATTTTGCAGCAGAAGCAATATTTGACTATGCAATGTTATCAACAACACTAGGAAAAATCTCTGATGAAATTGTAATATGGAGTAGTTATGAATTTAGAATGGTTGAATGTTCAAATCAATATTCTTCAACATCATCAATAATGCCACAGAAGAAGAATCCTGATATAGCAGAGTTAGCACGTGGTAAAAGCACAATAGCTTATGGTGAGTTAATGACAGTCCTATCAATGATTAAAGGTATTCCTCATAGTTATAATAGGGATTTACAGGAAGTAACTCCGCACTTATGGAATGCTATTGATAATACTAATGATATTCTGGGAATTGTACATGGAATGTTAAGTACATTAACAATTAATAAGGATAGGACAGAGGAATTAGCTGGTGCAAACTTTGCTACAGCAACAGAATTAGCTGATGTTATGGTTAGAGAAAAAGAGCTTCCATTCAGAACAGCTCATAGAATAGTAGGTAGAATAGTATCAGAGGCTATAGCTGATAATATCACAACGAAAGACATTGATAATGATTATGTTAATAAGGTATCTGTTGAGGTTACAGGTGAACCAATAGATTTAGGTGAAGATTTAGTAAGACAAGCACTTGATCCACTTAAAAATGTTAAATCAAGAACTGTTAGAGGCGGATGTGCACCTGAAGCTGTTGAAGAAGCAATTAAAAATATGGAAAACTTTTTAAAAGAATAATAGTGATAATTAATAAATATTTTTATAATATGTTTAAAAAAAATATTAGGGATGATTATTTTGGATGATAATAAAAAAAATTTATATTTATATGTTATACTGATTATCGTAGGATTTCTCTTATTAATCTATCCACCATTAGTAGCATATATTTTAGGTTTATTCTTAATAGGATATGGAGTTCTTGAAATAATTAAATAGTATTAATTAAATCAAGAGCTTCACCAGGCTCAAGTATACCTGCACGTGTTTCCCGTAGTACTCTTTGTATTGAAAATGGCCTATATTGCAGATATTTCTTATGAACCTGTACTACTAGGGGACATCCATACCCTTTTATTTTATTTACTGAATATTTTGTTACAATATCTTTTATTTCTGTTTTTTCCATTCTAAATAATGCAGGTAGGTTTATTCTGATAATATCCTCTTTTTTTGTTATTGATTGTGATCCTGTGGATAATAAATCACCATATGTCATTATGGGTATTTCTTCTTGTTTTACTTTGTTTAACACTACTTCTTCTATATGACTAGAACATCTGCCACATGGATGAATTTTACCACTTAATGCATCCTGTATTATGGGAGTCATGTCTGTTTTAACATATTCATGCGGTACATCTATCGTAGTTGTTAGGTTATTTATGTTACGTCTGAATTGGTTAGGTAGTATTATTGTACCAGGATCCACTGTTACAGCTAGTACATTAAATCCTAATGCCTTTGATAGTATGGTGGAAAAACTACTGTCTACTCCTCCTGATAATGCTACAACTATTTTTGCATCTTGTACGGGTTTTCTGTTAATGTTTTCTTCAATATATTCCTTGAGTGTAGTGTTATTGTATGGTGTTTTTTCTCTTAGTTTCAATAAATCATATAAGTTATCAAATGGTTCTAAACATTCTTCCAGAATAATATTGTTATCTAGTATTTTTTTCACATGTTTTACTGATAATCCTAGTTGATATTCTTTTAGTATTATGTCAGTATAGGATATTACATGGATTGATTTAACTTTTAATTCTTCTCTTAGTTTTCCCACTACCCATCCACCTTTTCCTATTATTATTGATTTTTCAGGCCTATCTGGTGTTATTATTGTTAATTCATCATTATGGTAGTGTAGTTCTTTTATTTCTGGTTCTACCTGGTCATGTCCTATTTCTTTTCTTATTCTCATTATTTTTTTTATTATTTCTTCTTTAGTGTACATGATAATCTAATCTCTTTCATATATTCTTAGCTTGTATGTTGTTTTGTTATTATCATATATTACATGATATCCCTTTATGGATTGTAGTTTACTTGTTGAATCTATATAGTACTTAGCATGTATAGTGTTTAGTTTGTTTTCTAATGTATCATTATTTGCTTCCAGTACTCTTGGTATTGTGGAGTATGTATATTTTTTCAGATACCATGAGAATGATACTCCTCTATCTGAGGATATGTTATAGTTGTCTATGTTTTCGTCATAGTTTTGTAGCCATTGTGCTGCTTGTTTTTCTTCATGTGTGTGTGGGTTTTCATGTGTCATTGATGATATATAGTTTGCATTTATTGGTATGAGTATTAGTAGTATTATTGTTAGTATGATTAATGGTGTTTTCTTGTTTTTTATTTTCAGTGTTTTTGTAGTGTCTTGTATTCCTTTTATCATGAAGTATAGTAGGGGTATGAGTGTTGGCATAATGTAACGGTCTACTTTTACTGGATGGTATGAATGCATTATAAGGAAAATTCCCATCCATATAAACATAACTATGTCCAGTTTATCTACGTTATTTGGGAAGAACTTATAAGATAATAACATTATACCTATAAAAAGTAATTCTGTGAAGATATAAGATATATGAGTATAACTAATTATGGTAAAAACTGATAAAATGATAATAATACCAAACTTCAAATTCCATCTGTCAATACTTTCATCACGTCTTATTATATCAAATATAAATGATATTACACCAAGTATGGCACATAATAACATTACATAAGATAGGAATGTCGGATTATTAACAGCAGTAGTTAACATCATAGAATACTGTGAACTAGCACTCCAGCAAGTTAAAATCTCGGGTAAATGTTGAAGATAATAGAACGGATTTAGTTCATATCCCACATTAACACTAGAAACCTGATTACTATTAGAGACCTCGACAAACTGGCTAAGGAAAGGAATAGATCCCTGACTTATAAGATAAACTGCCATTATCACGGCAAGTGTAACTATCATGAAAGCTATTAATTTAAATATGTTATTCTCTTTGCACTGGGTATGGAACTTATCATGATTAAGCCCAAGATAACATAACATAACCAGAAGTATGAAACCCTCTGTAAATCTGGTGAAAAATGCAAATACAAATAATATAAATGCAAGATAATAGTATTTAAAATCCTTATTTAATCCCTGTATTGTGAAATATATAGCCCATACACTGAAGGTAAGAGCTGGAGCATCATTAGATCCGCTGACAGCCCATGTAACTATAAGAGATAACATTGAAAGAATGATACTTCCAATAAAGGATACCTTTGGACTATATTTTTCATTAAATAATTCATAAACACCAATAATTAAGAGGAAAAACAGAACACCTGAAACAATAAACATGCTTGTTTCGGATATAAAGCCTAACCTGAAGGGTATTGATGTTAATAGGGAGAGTACTGGCGGAACACTTAGCTGACTACCAATATTAATATTAGCAAATAGTAATGCATCTTGAAGATATACGAATATATCCCAGTAACTAACTCCAATAACACTTTGACAATAAACTAGAATTCCAGTATATACTAACATGAATAATGCTAGAATTACTAATAGCTTATCTTTTAAAGTATCTATGTGGATGTGTTTCATCACTATTCACCTCCTATTTTATCATAATTACTTAATGTCCTGTTCAAGTAATCCCTGTATTCCTGTGTTGTTAAATTTTTATCAGTGTTCTCTAATAAATAATTATTTTCATATATTGTCACATCACCTATACGCTTAATAGCAGTTAATCCTGGATAAGTACCATCAGTAACCTTGTTAGTCTCAATATAATATGATGCTGGGCTATGTGAACTATTACTTGCCAGTATCTGCTTTGAAAATTCTAATGAGCTATTTTCAACATTGGTATCTGGAACTCCTCTCTGAATATACAGGTTAAGATACCATGTAGCTCCCGGCCAGTTATCAGAATATATGATAGTTGTATTATTTAACGGTGCATGTGTCTCATTTAGCCAGTAGCATGCATCTTCAACATCCTTATAATGATTATTTTGTGGGATACTGCTTACAAATGCCAGACTGTTTATCACCAGAAGCACAATTATTGCAGCTGTTAATATTGTAGTTGGCTTAACATTCTTAGCTGTAATCTTATCGTCAACGTAATTATAAATACTATTTACTGCATTTGCTATGAAGTATGCGATAAATGGAAGTACTGTTATGAAATATCTATCATTTTTAGTGGATAGTATGGATTGGAATACTATGTAGATTACAAATAATGAAATCATTAGCAAGTCATAGTCTAGTGTGTCAATATTATACTGATATAATGTTAGCCATATTAGTCCCATTATTATAAAGAATAGAATAAATGTTGTAATATATGATACTTGACTTAATGTTATCAAACAAGCTATACTTAGAATTGCTACTGTTATGAGTAATAGGATATTTATTGTTGTAAAGTATTTCTTGTCACTGTTTTTAATAATTTTATATGTTTGGTATAATATAACTACAAATCCTAATATCATTAGTATGATGTATAAGTATGATAGTGTTGTTGGTATGTTACCCATAGGGTTAACTACTGCATTGAATGTGGATCTTAGGGGTATTGTGCTTGATAAGTAGTTAGGGATGTGTGTGATATAGTACCATGTGTCAGGCAGATATCCTGAATCCATAACTTGAGTGTTTGAAACTGTTCCACTAAATTGTCCTAAAAATGGAAATGGTGTTCCAAGCACCTTATTAAACTGGTTTAAGAACCAACTTATACTTATTACTCCTAATATAAATCCTATTATTATATCTCGTATTTCTTTTAAGTTTATTCTATTGATTATTAAATAAAATACTATTGCAAATGCCATTATACCAGCAGTATATCGTGTCAGGAATGAATAGGCAGCTATAGGTAATGCTATGTAGTATATTTTAGTATTGTATTTATGTGCTGCTAGTATCAGGTATATTGTTGCAAGGGTACCTGATACTCCTATAATATCATTTCCACCAATGGCAACCCATGAGAATAATAGGGTAAATGTTGCATATATGAAACTTCCAACAAGACTGACATTTTCGTTAAATTTGAAGCGTAGTATTAAATATAGGAAGATTACTCCCATTATGTATGCTATTACATCTACATTGAATATTGCTTCCTGGAATGTATGATGTGTGATTAGAAATATCTTTGCCAGAATCATTGGTAGAACAGGTGCAATACTAGACACATCACCCCATCCCATTTTTGCAAAATTACGGCCGTTTTCTAAGTATAAATAAGTGTCCCAATTTCCTATACCAATTGAATATTGAAGATATAGCTTGGGAATACTAATAATAAGTAAGATAATCGTTAAAGCTAGAATATAATGTAAATCCTTCTTATTATCTTGGATGAATCTTTTAAATTTATTTATCATAGAAATAACTCCAGTACTATCATAATTTTATGATAATACTTTTTATTACTTATATTTCTGTTATTAATTGAAATTATATTTAATTAATTTTTCTATAAGTTTATAGTTTTGAAAATTAGAATTTAAATGGGTGGAGAGGATGAATCCTCTGTTAAAATATTTTAAAAAAAATAAAAAAACAAAATTTTGATACTTAAATAAATAGCTTAAATATATTTTTTTTAAAAAAAAATATTATATATTTCAAACTTTTATTTTAAGTAATTTAGCTAAAAACTTAGAATTTAAGTTTTACAGCTAATTCAACATCAGATGCTTTAACAGTTTTTCTACCAGAATGTTTTGCTATTTCAACAGCTTCTTTAGCTATTTCTTCACCGAGATCTGTAAGCTTTTCTGATAATTCTATTTTAGCATCTTTAGTTGCTCGAGGTGCACCTGCATTGGATAATATTCTTCCTATAGGTGCTATTGGTAATGTTTCCATAGTATCACTCCTATAAATTGTAATATATTTTTGTAGTATTTATATCTATTGTTTTTTAATTAATAATAATGATATTATTTTAATTTATTATATGAGCATTATTAATTAGATATACTATATAAAATCAATTATTTATTCGTTTTTTAAAGAAAAATAGATTAATAGCTATTTTTGAATATTTTTGTTTTTTGAAGAATATTCAACACATATATCTAAAATACACAATATTACTTTAATTATAGATAAAAACAGTAAAACACCTTTAACCAGACATAAATTCAAGCTTATAGCAATAATATTTTTTTAATATGATAATTGATGATAAAATAAATTAAATACTTTTATTTAATAAAATCCATTCCAGATAAATCTTAAATCATAAATTACTATATAATAAGTATTAAATAAGTTTTTTAATAATTATTAAATTGATAATTATTATAATTATTGAAATAAATTCTTTTTTAAGTTAATCAATGATTAATATTATTAATTTTTACTAAATATTTAATAAAAAGTATTATTTTCCCAATGATTAAAAAATGAATATTAAAATAAAAATAAAAAAATCTACTATCTTCATGATAAATTAATGCATTATATATACATTCAAAGACAAAAATACTATATAACTATAAATCATTGAATATAAAGTCTCATAATAATAAATGATTTACATTGATATAAAATAATCATAATATTTTTTTTATTAATATAACACAATAATAGGGAGTATACTCTTGAGTCGAATAGCAATATTAGAAAAAGATAAATGTCAACCAAAAAAATGTAACTATGCATGTATCTCCTATTGTCCAGGAGTAAGAATGGAAGAAGATACCATAGTAATTAGTGAAGAAGATAAAAAACCATTAATATCAGAGGAATTGTGTTCTGGATGTGGAATCTGCGTTAATAGATGTGTCTTCAATGCAATAGATATCATAAATCTGCCGGAAGAATTAACAGAGGAACCAATTCACAGATATGGACAGAATAGTTTTGAATTATTTGGTATGCCAACAATAAAAGAGGGTTCAGTAGTAGGATTATTAGGACCAAACGGTATAGGAAAATCAACAATACTAAACATACTATCAGGACAAATAATACCAAACTTTGGAAACTATGAAGAAGAAAATAGTTGGGATAATGTAATAGAACATTTTAAAGGATCACAACTACAAAATTACTTCAAAAAATTAAGTAATAACGATCTTAAAATAGCATACAAACCACAAATGGTGGATCAATTACCAAAAGTAGTAAAAGGTAAAGTATCCGAGCTATTAAAAGGAGTGGATGAAAGAAATAAAATGGATGATGTAATAGAAAAACTTGAATTATCATCCACATTAGACCGTGAACTTAAAAATCTATCCGGTGGAGAACTACAGAGAATAGCAATAGCAGCAACAATATTAAGAGATGCAGATTTCTATTACATTGATGAACCAACATCATGGTTAGATGTAAAACAAAGATTAAACTCAGTTGAAGTTATAAGAGATCTCACAGAAGAAAATAGAAGTGTACTAGTAATAGAACACGACCTTGCAACATTAGATGCTATGAGTGATTATGTACATGTAATGTACGGTGAAGAAGGAGGATACGGAGTAGTATCCAAGTTAAGAGGAGTAAGAGTAGGAATCAATGCATACATCAACGGATTTTTAAATGAAGAAAACATAAGAATCAGAAAACAACCAATAGAATTTGAAATAAGACCACCAAGCGAACTAATAGATTCAGAAACAATAACAAACTACACAGATTTCCACAAAAAATACGACAACTTCGAATTAACAGTAGACAAAGGAGAAATAAACCAAAGCCAAGTAATCACAGCATTCGGACCAAACGGTATAGGAAAAACAACATATGCAAAGATATTAGCAGGAGTGGTAGAACCTGATTCTGGAGAAGTGGAAGATGAAATAAAAATAGCATACAAACCACAGTACATACTCTCCGACTTCGAAGGAACAGTACAAGACTTCCTATACATGTATGCAAAAGGCTATGGAACAAACGTATTTAACACAGACATAGCAAAACCATTTGACCTAAACAAAATACTAGATAAACAAGTAAGCAAACTATCCGGTGGAGAACTACAAAGATTAGCAACAGCAGTAACAATATCACAAGATGCAGACGTATACCTATTAGACGAACCAACAGCATTCCTTGATGTGGAACAAAGATTAAAAGTAGCAAAAGCAATAAAACACATAGTACTAAGAGATGATACATCAGCAATAATCATAGACCACGATATAGTATTCATAGATTATATATCAGACAGAGCAATGGTATTTTATGGAGAACCAAGTAGTAAGGGTCATGCAACAGCTCCGATAAACCTACGTGATGCAATGAATAAATTCCTATCAGATGTAGAAATAACATTCAGACGTGATAAAGAAACTAACAGACCAAGAGTAAACAAGACGGACAGCTACCTAGATCGTGAACAGAAAGAAAAAGGAGAATATTATTACCTAGAAGAATAAACGTGGTAATATTATTTAGGAGAGTGAACACATGCATGTAATGATAATACCAACAATGGGATGTCCAGCAAATTGTAGCTACTGCTGGAGTTCTGAAACAACATCACTAGTCATGTCAGATAAAACTATTGATGATACTGTTGAATGGTTAAAAGATTTTAAGAAAGAACCTGTTACATTCACCTTCCATGGAGGTGAACCCTTACTAGCAGGTTATGATTTCTATAAACATGCATTAAATAAAATAGCTACAGAACTAAATTTCTTATATCCAGCATTTGCAATACAGACTAACTTATGGCTGATGGATGATGATATTGCAGAATTATTTAAACAATATGAGATTCCCGTAGGCAGTAGTCTTGATGGTCCAAAGGATTTAAATGATATTCAGAGAGGACCAGGTTATTATGAGAAGACATTAAAGGGGTATGAAATAGCAAGAAAGCATGGTCTACGTGTAAGTTTTATTAGTACATTTACTAATTATTCTATCACACGTAAGGAGGAGATATTCAACTTTTTCAAGGATAATGGATTTAACATGAAAATTCATCCAGCATTACCTTCTATTAAGAGTCATAAGAGTGATAATTTTGCATTGGAACCAGAAGATTATGGTAATCTTTTATTATACTTATTAGATCAATACCTTGACCTTGCAGACCAGATAGAATTGAAGAATATTGACCATCTATGTAGGGGAGTATTCATGCGCAGAGGATGTGTATGCACATACGTTGATTGTATGGGAAGTACTTTTGCAGTTGGTCCTGACGGAAGTATTTATCCATGTTACAGATTTGTGGACATGCCCGAATATGTTATAGGACATGTATCAGACAAGCCAACATATGATGAATTAATGAATAGTAAGGCAGAAAAATTATTATTCAAATACAAAGAATTTGTTGATGAAGATTGCAAGGACTGTAAACATATAGATTACTGTAGGGGAGGATGTCCATATAATGCTCTTGCAATAAGTGACCATGAAGTGAAATGTGTGGACCCTCACTGTGAAGCATATAAAATGATATTTGACAAGATTGATGAATTAATGAATCAAAAACTTAACAATGCATTTGATGAATTAGATAATGTTGTTGAAAAAGATTATAATTTCACATTAAATGTTGGATTTGAAAATGAAGGCAATATAAAAAATGGTAAAAAATTCACTGTAATGGATATTGCTCTTAAATAATAATTCTATCAAAAAAAATAGTATTAGAAAAAGTGTAATAACTTATTCTAATTAAAAACTAAACTCCTTTTATTGTTCTACAGGGACCGTTCTCTTCTTTTACTAGCATTATCTATAGCTTCATTAATATCCTCATCTACTTTGGATGATATTGAGCCATGACCTGGAAGTATCATATCTACTTTCAATGTTCTTAATATAGATAAACTATTTATATATTCACCATAACTGCCTGATGTACCTGTATCTGATATTTTGCCTCTAGCAAATACAGTATCACCAGTAAATAATAATCTTTTTCTTGGTTCATAGAAACATACACAGCCAGAAGTATGTCCTGGAGTATATATAGTTCTTATAAACCAGTCATCTAACTCTATTACACTATTGTTTTCTAACCATGAATGTACCTCATATCCATTTAAATCATGATCATTTCCACGACAATGCAGAATCTCTTTGTCTTGATAAATTATTTTAGTAGCAGCATATCTATGTGCCATAATCATACTATAATTCTGGAAGTATTTGTTAGCACCAATATGATCAGCATGCTCGTGGGTATTAAGAACAATATCAATATCTTCCGGACTAACACCTATTTCTTCTAAATTTTCTTTAAGAATAGGATATTTCTGGTATAATCCAGGGTCAATCAGAATATTCTTCTGATCATCTAATATTAAATAACTTGTACAACTAGGTCTTTCTGTTTTAATCTTGTATAATGAATCTTTTATTTTCTCATACATTAATCTCATCTGTTAACTACATTAATAAAAAATGAATTATTTTATAAATCAAGAAAGTTTATAAGTAAAGTTATTGTTTCTATAATTTATAAAGGTTATTTTTTAGGGGAGGTTATAAAAGTATTCACATGGTATTATTCAACCATGAAAAATATTAAGGTAGAGGTATGTGAAGATCATCTACATTTATATTGAATAAATGAGGTTTTTTAGCTTTTATAGCTTTTTCTAGTTTTGATTCTAATTCGTCATATGATTTTATGTCATCTGCTTCAATATTATATGCACTTGCTAGTTTTACAAAATCAGGATTATCAAGGTCAACCTGATACTTTGGTATACCTGCCATGTCCTGCCATTGTTTTATTATTCCCAATAGACTATTATTTATTACAAATATTATTATTGGTAGTTTATATGTACTTATCACAGCTAATTCCTGAATAGTCATCTGTATTGACCCATCACCGGTAGTGGCAAATATTATATCATCAGGTCTTGCAAATGATGCTCCAATACTTGCAGGTAATGAGTAGCCCATCGGTCCTAATCCACCAGAAAATATCATCTGTGAATGTTTTGTTAGTGTTGAATTTATTGTGAAGTATGTTGGTGTTGTTCCAGCATCTAATATAATTGTTGTATTATCATCTGCTTTTTTCAGAATTGACTGTACTACTTTTTCAGGATGTAAGTATTCAGTCTCAGCATAGGTTTTCTTTGTATTTTCTTTTTGATTATCTATTCTTGTTTTCCATGTATTGTCTGTTATTGGTAGTTCTTGTTTGTTTAGTTCGTGTAGGAATTCATTTACATTGTTATTGTAGAAATATTTGGCATTGTTTTGTTCTTTATTTGTGTTTACCTGTATTATATTATCAGTATTTATATGACTTATTGTTCTATCACATAATCTTGTTGCCAATGCAATTATCAGGTCTGCATTTTCTGAGGCATAGTTTGCCTTGGTCGTTCCCCTGTTTCCTATTAATCCTAGATTTTTAGGATTGTCTTCTGGTATTATACCTCTTGCAGGGTATGTTGTTGTAACTGGTATTTTTGTCTTGTTAACAAATTCATTCACTTCATCAATTGCATCTGAATAAATTATTCCAGAACCTAATATAATTAATGGTTTTTTTGATTCTTCTATTAATTTAATGGTATGTTCAATATCATATTCTAAGGGTGCTTTTATTTTCTGGTTAGTTATTACCTTGTGGTCTATATTTAATTGTTTTTTTTGCACATCTTTCGGAATATTGAGATGATATGGTCCAGTAATTCCTTCACTATTACGTGAAAAAATCTCACTAATGTTATTTTCAATTTTCTCTGATGTTGTAGAATTAAATGACTTTATGGTGATAGGCTTAAAAACACAGTTTAAGTCCAGGTCTTGAAATGTATCTTGTCCTTTCACAGTTTTTGGAACATCACCCGTAATAACTAGTAATGGTACATTATCCTTATATGCTGCTGATACACCCATTACAAGATTCATTGCTCCAGGACCAGCTGTTGCTAAACATACACCATAATTACCAGTTATACGAGCATATGCATCAGCCGCATGTGCTGCTGCTTGTTCATGTCTCATCAGCACATGTTTTATTTTTGATTTTCTTAGAGCTTCATAGATAGGTAATACTTGTTCACCAGGATAACCGAACACATATTTAACACCATTCTCCTCTAATTTTTTAACTAAATATTCAGCTATGTTTATATTCATTTATTCACCTTTTTCTTCTTGGTATGATCCATTATATTCACCAGATCCTTTTACTGGAAATACTACTGCTTGTGCTATACGTTCACCTTTCTTTATTTTGTATGGATACTCTCCATTGTTTACTATTAAAAATTGTAAGGTTCCATAGAATCCTGGGTCTCCTACAGCAGTATGGACTGATACGAATGAGCGTAGCAGTGTTGAACGTGGAAGATATAGCATTGTATAACCTTTTGGTATGTTAATTTTACCTTCTATTGTGACGCTGTATGCTGTTTTAGGCTCTAGTGTGTATATGTTATTTTCACATTCTACTTCTTTAAGATCGGGGAGATTTTTATGATTGTCTAGTAGGGAGCCTGATCCTACTTGTTTGTATAATTTATCCATTTTAAGGTCTATGCCTGATGGCTGTATTGAATCTGAGTATTCCGGAAATAATTTTAGTAATTCTTCTTCGCCTAACATGTTACCATTTCTCCATTATTATTTAATATTATATTTTTTATTTATTATATTCATGTTATTAATACTGTATTAGAAAAATAGTGTTTATTTCATGAACTATAGTTCATAAATATATAATGATTATTTGTTGGTATTTAAGTAAAATCTCTTATAATAATTAAGTATAGTTAATTTAAAAGACTATTCATATTCTTTATATAGAAAAGCTTTATATTCTTGAAAATTAAATATATAATACGATTCTTATTAAGTTAACATCAAATATGAATTCATGAAATTATATCATATGATTTTCTTATAGATGTGCTTTATTTTAGGATTAAAAAAAAACTTTTGGAGAAAAATAATACATGGTAGAATTAAAATATATGCTTGAAATATTCCTACGTGGATTATTGATGGGTACCTCTGATATCATGCCAGGAATTTCAGGTGGAACAATAGCGCTTATCACAGGAATATATGATAAGTTGATTAGTTCAATAAGTAATATTAAATTACTTTTCTTAAAGCCATTATTAAAGGGTGATATTGATGGTTTTAAGAACCAGTTATTAGAAGAAGTAGACTTTGAATTTTTCATACCTCTAATATTAGGTATTGGTATAGCTATGATAATCATGGCAGGTATAATTAATTTCTTATTAACTGATTACGCAGGATTTACATATTCCTTCTTTGCAGGATTAATTCTAGCATCAATATACATATTATATAAACAACTAGATGCATTTAACATAAAAGTTATACTAATAACAGTGATATTTGCAATTCTAGGATATGTATTTGTAGGATTAAATCCAGTGCAGACAGCACATTCGCTACCTGTTCTATTTGTATCAGGATTTATAGCTATATGTGCTATGTTACTACCAGGAATATCAGGCTCTTCATTACTATTACTACTAGGACAATATGAATACATGATAAATGCATTACATACCCTAGCAATAGCTGATATCATAGTGTTTATTGTGGGAGCTCTCCTAGGATTTATGGGAATGTCAAGAGTAATTAAATATCTATTAGAAAATCATAAATTATCAACAGTTGCAGCACTTATTGGTATAATGCTAGGTTCAATGAGAGTACCCCTCCAGGAAATTGTAGGAGTACCAATGACATCAATACCAATATGTATAATCATAGGAATAATAGGAATGGCAATTGTATTAGTAGTAGAACTAAACTCAAACTATGAATTAATTTAACTAAACTCCATTTCTTAACTTTTTTTTTAATAAGATTATATTCAATTCTTTTTACCTAATTAATTAGTAAAAATACTATACTAAACTGTTATTATATAAATATTTCAAGAATAATATAAAGTAGAAAAAACATACTTATACATTGTAATAGAAGTATAATAATATAAATAAGAAATGTTCATCCACATAAAATGTGGAATTAAATACAATATACATTAATACAATTATTTTAAGAACTAACTAATAGGAGAACTAGAAGAACATGTCTGATTTAAGAGAACATTTTAACCAAGCAGCAGATGAATATGATAGCTTAATTACAAAGACGTTAGTAAACTATGATGAAATGACAGATGCATTAATAAATGCTATACCTGACCAGGAAAGTCCAAGAATTTTAGATCTTGGATGTGGAACAGGTAATATTACAGAAAAAGTTCTAAAAAGATTTCCAGATGCAAAAATTACCTGTCTAGATGTATCTGATAAAATGATAGATATTGCAAAGGAAAAATTATCAGATTATGATAACATTGAATATGTAAATGGCGACTTTACAATTGTAGATATAATCGATAAGTATGATGCAATTATATCATCATTAGCATTACATCATATACCATCCGATGAAGAGAAAAAAGAAATGTATCAACACATATATGATGCATTAAATGTTGGTGGAGTATTCTATAATGCAGATGTTATAAAACCTAACAGTGAATATAATAAGATACTCAATGAAAGAATGAATGATAAATACATGGAAGAACATGGAGTATCAAATGAACAAAAAACAAGTCATAAACAAGACAGAGAAAACAATGATGTGCCATCAACATTAGTAACTCATATTAAATTACTAGAAGAGGTAGGATTCAAACAGATAGACGTAATCTGGAAATACTATTCTAATGCAGTTTATGGTGGAACAAGATTATAATCTAATCTTTTCCTCGTATCTACTATTTTTTTATTAAAATACTAATTTTCTAACACTAATATCTCATATAAAATAACTAATTTTTTTCTATAAATAAGATAATACTGCTCTATTAAAAAAAATATTAATAAAAAAGAGTGTGGAGGAGAAATATACTACTTATTGTTTAAGCTTCAGCTTCTTCATCAAATATTTGGTTAATCATCCATTCTGGTTTAAATTCCATTAAATCATCATATGATTGACCAGTACCAATGAATAATATAGGTTTATGAATAACATGACCTATAGATAGAGCTGCTCCACCTTTAGCATCAGCATCTGCTTTGGTTAATATGATACCATCAATATCAATTACTTCATTGAACTTAGTTGCTTGTTCTGTAGCATCATTACCCATTAAAGCATCACCAACATAGATAACAATATCAGGCTTAGATACTCTTTTAATTTTCTTCATTTCATCCATGAGGTTAACATTTGTCTGCATACGTCCTGATGTATCAATTAATACAACATCTTTATGTGTTGCCCGTGCATGTTCGACAGCATCATATGCTACTGCTGCTGGGTCAGAGTTACGTTCGTGTTTAATTATTTTCATGTTAAGATTATTTGCATGATGTTCTAATTGTTCTATAGCTCCTGCTCTGAATGTATCAGATGCACCAAATACAGATGAGTATCCGTTCTTCTCAAGATACCTTGCTAATTTTGCAATAGTTGTTGTTTTTCCTGTACCGTTAATACCAACAAACATGATTTTGTATGGTTCGCCTTTTTGTTTTGATGCTTCAATATCTGCTAATAAATCATAGGAACCATTATCTATAATTTCAGTTATAGCCTTTTTAAGAGCATTAGTAGTGAATAATTCCATATCTCCTCGACGTTTAATTTTTCTACCAACAAGGTCCTCTTTCATTGATTCTACTATTTTATCAGCAACATCAAATGCCACATCACCTTCAAGTAATGATAATTCCAGGTCTTCAAGAATATCATCAATGTCATCTTCGGATATTGTTTTCTTAGTGATGAATGAGAATGTTCCACCTTCCTGTTCACCCTCATATTTTAATGAATCTTCCTCATCGTTTTTATCTTCATCTTCGTCTTTGTTATCTTCTTCTTTTTCTTCTTTTTCTGAATTATCTTTGTCTTTGTTTCTATGTAAGAATCCGAAATGACTTTTATTTTCTTTTTTATTTTCCTTTTCTTCTTCTTTTTCTTCATCTTTATTTTCTATTGGCTCTTTGCTTGTTTCAATGTTTTCTTCTTTGTCATCAGAAGAATTTTCTTCTCCAACTGATTCTTTTTTATCATTAACTGGTTCTTCAGGGGATTCAGATTCCTCTTCTTTTTCTTCTTTTTCAGAATCTTTTTTATCTTTATTTCGGTGTAAGAATCCAAAACGACTTTTATTCTTCTTTTTATCTTCAGATTCTTCTTTTTCGTTTTCTTCCTTTTTATCCTCTGTTTTTTCATCACTGGATTCGTCAATTGATTCATCAGAACTATCTTGTTTAGATTCTTCTACTTTTTCTGTAGATTCTCCTTTATCCATAGTTTCTTGTTCTTCAACATTATTTTCAGTATTTTCTTGTTCTAACTCTTCTTCAGGTATTGAATCTGATGCATCTTTTATAGTTTTATTTAACCTCTTTCGTAGAAAATCAAACAAATTTTTCACTTTCCTTATTTTGTTTTTTTTTTTGGTGGATAGTTAGTTATTTATTTTTATGTAATTCATTTATAAAAAAAGTAATCATTTTAGATGGTATTTAAGAAACAAATTAATTATATTAAAGGGGTTAAAGGTAAATTAGAAAAAGAGAGAAGAAGACAATAATAAATTTCAAAGTAGACAGATATGTATCATACTTAACATCTGCATTTAGGTATGTACTCCTCTTCATCATCCTTTTTTTCTTTTTTATCTTCATTAATTGAATATTTTATGAAGTTTTTTATTTCTTTATTAATTTTATCAAACATAATAATCACTAGTTCTATTATCTAGTAACAATGTATGTTGTATTAAATATATAATGTTATTACAAAATTGTATAAAATAGAGTTAAAAGTAATACTTTTTTATGGGTGGTGAAAATAAAGAAGGGTAGAAAAGTGTTTAACTGAATATAATCTATTGTTGTACTCCAGTTTCTCTCATTAATTTTTCTGCTTCAGGTCTTTTCTCTGTAATGTACTTGTTAATGTTTTCTAATTGTTCAGTTAATGTTTTAATGAGTTTTTCTACTTCTTCACGATCTTGTTTAAGTGTTGATAAAGTTTCTTCTCTTGTTTTTTTGATTGCTACGCTAGAACCTACTCCTACTATAACATCTTCAGATTTAAGTTCTGCTTTAACAAAACATCCAGCACCAATTGGTAATAATGTTTCTTTACCTACTGAGCCAGCCATGTTATCAACAGCATCGTAAGCAGATCTAATATCAGCTAATGATGCATTTAGCTGTTCAAGTTGTTGGGCGATTGTTTCGCCCTGTTTTTGTAATTGATTAATTTCCGTAACCATTTGTTCTAATCTTTGTCTATCATCCATAAATAACACTCCACTATGTTAATGGTGAACAAATGCACTTATATTAAATCTCTTACAACAGGATCTGTAACTTCGTCTGCTGTTATTTCAGAAATATCGTCGAAGATAATTTGACTTCTGTTTAATCTGTGTTTACTACCAAATTCAGAAAGTAATTGTTCCTTTACATCTTCTTCTTTTGTAGCTTTTAATTCTCTTGTAAATGGTTTAGTTTTATCAATATCTAATAATTTTCCTTTTACTCTAAATATTTTTGTTTTCATAATGATTCCCCAAATAAATTGAATACTTGATCAATCCTTGCTAGTTCGGGTCCTGTAGTTTTATTTCCTACAATAACCCCATTAGAATTTGCAATGATACATGCTCCTACGAGTTTTACTCCACGGTTAACTGTACCAATTTCTGCAGGTACTCCTAAAACATCTTCTACTAAATCTAATTCCTCTTCAGATGCATCAGGATGTACTAATGCGCCTTTATTTGTTGCAGCTACTGCTGAACCAACAATATCTAATCCTGCAATTGAACTAGGAACAACTTCTACGTCAAGTGTGTCTCTAATTACTTTTTTTGCTCTATTGGATAAGTCTGGATTTATTATAGCACCATTATCATTTGCAACTATAATATTTCCTATTGCTGTTAATTTATCAGGCATAATTTCAACATTAATATCATGTTCACGAATAATATCTAATTCATGTGAAAAGACATATGGTGATACAAGTAGACCGTTAGAATTTCCAGCCATTAATGCTCCTGCTAGATTACTACCACAGATTGGTGTTTTGATTATTGGTACACTTAATGTTTCTTCAATATTTTTTAAGTATGAATCCTGGAGTCCCTGTGAAACTATAGCAACATTATCCTTTGCTAATATTGAAACACCTAAATTTGGGTTTCCATCAATGTCAAATCTTTGTATCATATTATTATACTCCATCTGTGTACTATTGCTATTAAAATATGTATCAACATAAATAAAATGCCCATCTCTAAAAACATTTTAATTATGTTTAAGTAGGTAGAGAGTTGATTAAGTTCTCCGTTACATGTATACATTATTATCTAATTCTTTAGTAACTCGTTTTTATATGATAAAGAAGTTAGATAACATAATAATCTCATAGTTAGCATTTACTAATTAAATTATATAATTTATTTCTATTCATCTATTAATGTAACTTCTACAGTTCCATCTTCTTCTACAGCTTTAACTTTTATTTTTGAAGGGATTTTTTCAATTCCTCTTTCCCAAATTTTTTCGTTAACTGCTTGATCAATGATAACATCTTCTGTTTTCATATGTTTTTGAATGAATTCTCTGATGTATCTCATTGCTTTTGGTGACCTCTTTGTTCTAGGTACTCTTTTTACATCTCTTAGTGGAATTGTGTAAATTCTTTCCATTCTTATACACTCCTATACAGTTTTAAAAATACAAAGTTTAAACAGCTAAGTTTATACTTTAATTTTGCTTCTACTCCATTGTCTAGCTTTTGGATGAGTTCTTAGTTTTCTTGATGTTTTCATCATTGCGAAGATAGGAACTCTTCTGTTCTGTTTTGTTTTTTTAGCTAATCTTATTTTTTTAGGTAATTGTTTATTTTTACTCATTTTCACGCCATCCTATTACTCTTGATTGTATGTGCTGTGGAAATATTTCATCAGTGTCGTATCCTTTTTCTTTTAATAATACTCTTATTTCCATTTCATAGTCGGAACTGTTATGAATATTACTTTCTCCTTTTTGGAGTTTGAATAATCTTTCACTAGTATCATTAATTGTCTTATAGCCTATACCTGTTAGATTTAGGTATTGGATGTTTTTACGGTCTTCCAGACTTTGAATTTCTGAGAATTTTAGTTTTGGAATTCTATCTTCTCTTCTTGTTCCATCGGCTATCACTTCATAATCATCAGCTAGTATTTCCAGTACTGTGTGATGTATATGATTTATCCCATTATTTGGAAAATTATCCTCTATTATCATATCCACTGCATCAGCTAGTATTTTCTGGTCTAGTTTTATAACTTTATGTTTAAATCCTAGGCTTTCTGCTGATTTTCTTGCAGGTATGCTTGAATCAAATTTGCCAAAGTTGATGGTTACTAGTTCAACATCATATCCGAGTTTATCAAGTATCACGGCCATTAATGAACTATCTTTTCCACCACTATATAATACAGCTGCCTTCATTTGAACACACATATATTATATTTTTTGATAGATTATTTTCTTGTGATATGAATTTCACGTTTTTTACCAGTAGCTTGTATTAATATTTGTTTTAATGTTGCATCAGATACTGGTATTTTTATACGTCTAGCCTGAGCTAATTGTATCAGTTGCATTTCTATTGCACTTACAAAATCCGGTTTTGTTAATCGTAAGTTTGCGAGTCTTTGACGTGCTTCAGGTGTTAGGATTTGTCTCAACGCGTTTTTCTTCTCTTCCTCATATTTTTGTTGCATTTGTTGCTCTTGTTGGATTTGTTGAAGGTTTTGACCTTGCTGTTGTTGAGCAGCTAATTGTTGTTGTAGCTGTTGCATTCTTCTACGTTTAATTTCGTCAAGTTCACTCATTTAATACAACTCCTTAAAATTTTCATATCTAATATAAATAATACATTTTAATTAGTATTTTGATAATTCTGGAATATCTTTAACTAATTCAGCTGATTTTTTATCTAAGTATGATTGGCCTGCTGGTGTAACAATTCTTCCTTCTTCGGTTTGTTGTACGTATCCAGCATCTTCTAACTGTTGTAATGCGGTTCTTATGATAGATCCACTACCTTTTCTGAATTTTTCAGGGTTGGTTCCTCTATCTTTGTTGCCACCATATTTAGTTTGTAATCTGCTAATTCCTACAGGACCATCCACATATACTCTTCTGAGTAATGCAGCGGTTCTAACATACCACCAGTCTGGGTCTTCTGGTCTGCGTTCTTTGTGAACACCTGTTTTAACAAATAAAGTCCATGCAGGTGCGTTTATTTTATCATTTTCTTTTAATTCTTTACTTACTGCGCTAATTAAACTGTCAGCAGGTACATCAAATGCTGTTGTCATGGTTTAATTTGCCTCCTATTAAATTATAATGTTATTTAGTTGTGCACTATACTTTTTAGAGATTATTTTCTCTTATATAATACTGCAACATTACCCCTAACATCAACTAGTTTAGATCTTGTTTGAGATACAATAGTTTCTAAAAATTCATCCTTATTAGATGCAACAGTTCTAGAAAATCTTATTTTAACAATCTCATTATTTTTTAGCTGACGTTTAATTTCCTCAATAACATTATCATTAACACCATTTTTACCAATGTTAAGTTCAACTGCCTTAAGGGAATTTCTCATTATTTCTTTTTTACTCTGGACTTTGCTCAAATTATCATTTCTCCTTCCATTAATTAAAACCTAATTTTTCTTATGAGTGTATGGCACTTTCGTTAAATTACCACATTCAAGACATTTTCTTGTAATGGTTTTATTTGAAAGTCTTACTCTTAAGTTAATTCCTGGTTTTAGGAATTTATTACAATTTTTACAAAACCTTCCTCGCCAATAATCAGGTAACGGTATATTATATTTAGTAGAGATATCACGAGTTAGCTTAACATAACGATCAGATCGTTCTGGGTGATCAGAAAATTCATTCTCTGCTTGTTCAAACAGTATCTGCATTCTCTCGAGTGCTATATTGTTTATCCAGTTAGGTCGTTTTCTTCTACTCAAAAATATCTAATCCTCTAAAAAATATAGAATATTCTTCTTAAGTGCAAGGAATGAAATTATGAAAAATACATAAAATCTAGATAGTAAACTTAAGAATAATAATATAATTTTTATATTTTATTATTTAAATACCTTCTGTTTTAAGGCTTTCAAAAAAAGAATTTAAACACATAATCCTGACAATTACATGTTTTTTTATATAAATTTCAATCTATTTTAAATAGAAAATATCTATTTCCACATCTTTATCAAAAAACTTTATATTCTATTAAATAAAGAAAAATAATAAAATTTTTTTTATACTAGTCAAGGTATGTGAAATATTCACTAAGAAAATCAACCTCACCTAAGGGATAAGTCTTTTCATCATTAATAATACTAATTAACACATCAACTACCTCATCAGGTGTTAAATTACTAGTGTCAACTTCCTGGACAATATCACCATAAGTATCATAGCTCTCACTAGTGCACACTCCTAATATCTCAGCAGAAACATTCTCATGAACCTTTCTATCAGGCCAGTCACGAGTATTAAGACGCATCTCTAACTTCTTAGGATCACATCTAAGCACTATAACTTTATCAGCATTAGGATAATCCTGTGCAAGATGACCCTCAAATATTATTAAATCATCAGAATACTTATCTTTAATACTATCAACAATAGGAATCATCTTCTCAGTATCAACAATTTTATAACCTCTAACCTCATCAATACCAAGATTCAAATCATAATTTTCTAGTAAACTATTGATACTAATAAGTTTAGCATCTATTTTATCTGCTAGTAATTGTGTGACAGTTGTTTTTCCAGTACCTGGAGTTCCAGTAACTATTATCATCATATTAATCAGAACAAAAAAAATAATTTTTCTTTTAGTTGAAAAGTTCTATATTCAATTAAAAAGTAAATGGTGTGGAAAAGAAAAGTATAAATTCCTTATTTTATAAGTTTTTTAAAACTTTTCTAATCTCATTAGGGTCTGATGATACAGGTGTAGGATCTTCACATGCTTCAATAGCTATGTTAGGATCTTTAAGAACATGTCCTGTTACAATACATACAACACGTTCACCCTTATCAATTTCACCATTTTCAACTAATTTCTTAAGACCAGCAATACTAGCTGCAGATGCTGGTTCTACACCAATACCCTCTGTTCTAGCAAGATACTTCTGTGCTGCAAGAATTTCATCATCAGAAACTGTTTCAGCAGTACCATTTGATTCCTTAATTGCTCTCATAGCTTTAACAGCACTTACAGGAGCTCCAATTCTTATAGCAGTAGCAATAGTATCAGGATTTTCTACTGGAGTTACAGTATCAGTTCCTGCTTTAACAGCATTTGCTATAGGTGCACTGTTTTCTGCCTGTATACCTGTCATCATAGGTGTGTCTTTTATATATCCAGCATCTCTGAATTCAGTTATACCTTTCCAGATAGCAGAAATGTTACCTGCATTACCTACTGGTAGTATGATTCTGTCTGGTGATTGCCATCCTAAATCATGTACTACTTCAAATCCAATAGTTTTCTGTCCTTCTAACCTGTATGGGTTAATAGAATTTAATAAGTATAATTCACCATCTAATGCAAGTTCTGTAATTGTTTTTAATGCATCATCAAAGTTTCCATCAATAGCAAATACTTTTGCTCCGTGGAACATAGCCTGTGCCAGTTTTCCCAGTGCAACTTTACCTGATGGTAATACTACTGCACATTTTAATCCTGCACGTGCTGCGTAAGCTGATAATGAAGCTGATGTGTTACCAGTAGATGCACATCCGACCATGTTTACTCCGAGGTCTATAGCTTTTGTTGTACCAACACTCATTCCTCTGTCTTTGAAACTTCCTGTAGGGTTTGATCCTTCTACTTTAACATAGAGGTCTATACCTAATTCTTTTCCTATTTTATCACATTTACAGAATGGTGTTCCACCTTCATCAAGACTTACTCTGTTTTCAGCATTAACTGGTAAAAATTCTTTGTATTTCCAGATATTGTCTCTTCTATTTTCAAAGGTATCACGTGGAATATCGTCAACTTCGGTTTCTACTTCTAGAATTGATCCACATTTTTTACATGTATATATTATTTCATTATTATCGTATTCTTCTCCACAAGAAATACATCGTATCATCAAAATTCTCCTATAAAATTTAATATAGTTATTGTAAAAAAATAATTAGACTACTTACAATAATTTTTTTAGTATTATACTATATTTTTGTTGTATCTATTAATTATATTCATAGTATTATTTAGTAGAAATAGAATTAAATTTAATATAATAAAAATCAGTAATAAAATTTTTTGAAAAGTAAAAGTAGTATATGGGGCATGTAGCCTCTTTATTAATATCATGTGTGTGGTGAAAAAGGATATTAATCTAGAATTTAACAACAATTATATGTCAAAAATTTATGGATATTATTTACTTTTTATGTCTTGATTCTATTCGGACAAACTACAGCATGCCATATACTAATATAGATATTAATTAGTAATCCTTTATAAACGTTTCTCTATAAAGATGTATTCAAAATAAGATATAAATAAAGTAATGCTAAAAAGAAGTTTTAAGAATAATTTAAAAAAATAAAAAAAGAATTAATAACTAGTTAATAGTTACATTCTGGTCATATATAGCATCTGTAGGGTCACTATTTAATACGTCATCATAGAATATTATTTCAGCTGTTTTAGGTACTGAATTCTGGTTATTAGTCATTGCTGTACCTGAGACTTTTATTTGTTGGTTTTCAGTAGGATTGTTTACATTCCATACTAGGGTGTTTTTACCTATTTGAGCATTATTACTATCATAGAATATTACTTCCATTTCTAAATAATCATATGCTTGTTTTGGTACGACATCACAGGATACAGTGTACATGGAATAACCATCACTAGTTATGGATACATTACTAACGTCTAATGTTTCAGTTTCTCCGAAATTAAAGGAACCACCGCTAGGATATGCAATTAATAGTATAGCGAATATTACTATAAATGTTATTATAGGTACTAACCATAATTTTTTATCAGATGGTACAGTAGTAGCCTGTTGCTGTGATTCTTGATTCTGATTTGAATCTCCAAAGTAATGTACATTAGGAGCTGTAGTTATAGTAGTTTGGGTATTCATCTGTTTAGATTTATCTTTCTCTACAATTGCTAAAATTCCTGCTATTAAGTAGAATACAAAACCTATTATCCCAAACATACTAATAGATATTAGAACACATACTCCACTAACAATGTATTGTACTGCTGCAATTTTATAATCTTTATCAAATAGCCAGATACCCAGAAGTCCAAGAATACCTGACAATAATGCAGAGGTAGCTAGCACTGCTATTTCATCGGCAAATATTGACACGAAAAATGCAAACAATACACTAATTAGAGTAAATATTAATGCTACTATTGCTAACACGTAATTATACTTAACCATTATTTTCCCTCCTTTTAATCGATTAGTTTTTGATATAAATGTATGTTTGTTTATTATATGATAAAAGTATTTTCATAAAAATATTAAAACTATTGTTAGTAATTTAAGAGGTATCTTAATAGAATTAGAGTTTATATCTATTATATATTGTTTTATAAAAAAAAGATGTGGTGGTGATGTATGGTGTTTTTTTCCTATTTTCCTGGACTATAGTTTTGTTATATCTATTTCTTCTTTTGTGATTGAGTTTAGTTCATCGTCTTCTATTGTGTTTAGGATTATTTGGTCTGGATGGTATTGATCCAGTAATCTTTTATATTCATTGTTATCTGGTTTTTCTTCTCGTTTATAGTATTGATCGTTTATTATGACTTGTTCTTTTATTAGTGCTACATGGTATTTGTATAACATTTAATCACTCTATTTATAAGTTTTTTTTTAATTTTATCCGTGTCCTCCACCCATGAGATAGCTTATTATTACAATAAGAACACCTACACAAATGATTTGCAGTGCTGTTTTTGACATGCTTTCTTTTGATATTTTTCCTAGGTATGCTCCTAGTATTGCTAGCATGACAAAACATAATATTAGGTTTATGGTTACTGCTGTGTAGATATCACCGCATACAAAGAAGGGGATTGATGGTATGAATGATCCCATGAAGCTTGCACTTCCATGGGTTAACATACTCATGAATATACGATATCTTGCTTCTTGTTGGATTATTGTATCGTCTAGTTGACGTTCCTCAAGCATCATTTTATCTTCAAGTTCACGTATGGTTTTTCCTTCTTCTGCTCTTTCACCAACGTATGAACCAAATCCATTGGATAATGCGATAGCTATACCACCACTCAGACCTGTTAGTCCTACTGTTGAGGGATTTACATGTCCTCCTGATGCCATTCCCATTATTGCTGCTGTTAATGATATACTTAGCACTGTTAGTATTCCGTCGAGTGACCCTAGTGCTACGTATCTACTCATTTCAATATAATCATGTATTATTTTTCTTAAGGTTATCTTCATATAATCTTACTCTTATGATTTGTTAATTTTAAAGTTTTATTCTTTTTTTTTATCGTCCTAGTTTTTTATGGGCTCTTGCTAAATGTCCTGCTGCTAGTGCTCCTATTAGTGATAGTTCTCCTGCTAGTACGGATCCACCTACTATTGAAGCATATTTTTCTACTTTATCTGAGCCTTTAGCATCTAGTAGGTTTAGTGCTTCTGTTGCTGTTTCAAGTCTTGTACCTCCACCTACAGTTGCTACAGGTAGGTCTGGTAGGGTTATACTGAAGTATAGGTCTCCATCATTGTTTTCTGCTGATGTTATACCGATACTTCCTTCTACTACGTGTGCTGGGTCTTGTCCTGTTGCAATAAATAGTGCTGCTACTATGTTTGCATAGTGTGCATTGTATCCGTAGCTGCCGGCTATAGCTGAGCCTAGCAGATTTTTTGCATAGTTAACCTCAACTATTGCATCAGTTGTTGTTTTCAGTGTTTTTTCAACTACTTCTTTTGGTACTACTACCTCTGCCACTACACTTTTTCCTCTTCCTTCTATGAGATTAAGTGCAGAGGGTTTCTTATCAATACAGAAATTACCGCTAAGTGCTAGTATAGAAATATCATTTTCTTTTTCAATATATTTTAAAGATTCCTCGGTAGCTATTGTTACCATATTCATTCCCATACTGTCCCCGGTTTCATATACAAATCTTGGATATACAAAACGTCCGACAATTGCTATTGGGTCTATCTTTAACAGTTTTCCATGACTAGTAGTGGATTCAGCTTTTTCTTTTATTTCATCAAAGTGTTCTTTTATCCAGTCTTTTAATTTTTTTGCATCAGTAACACTTTTTGTTTTTAACACTGGTGCTCTTGTCATCTGATTTGCAAGTATTGCAACATTACATCCACCTGATCTTCTTATTGCTGAGCATCCCCTATTAATACTAGCAAGTAATGCTCCCTCTGTAGTAGCAAGTGGTATGTATGTTTCTATTTCCTCGTCTTCATTATGTATTAACAGTGGTCCTGCTACTCCAACAGGTACCTGTACTGTGCCTATAGGATTTTCAATATTCTTCTTTGAGGTATCTGTCATATCAATGGAATACTTTGAAATATGATTAAGTTCTACGCCAGTTTTATTTTCAATATATCTGCGTCTAATATCTGTAGCCTGATTAGCTGTATCAGTATATTTTTCTATTTCAAAAATTCTGATTTCACCAGAATCTAGTTTTTCTAATATTTCCTTTTCTGTTAAGTCCATAAAAATACACCAATTATTATTTTATTATGATTTATTTTTGTTTATTATATTATTAATATTCTAATAAAAAAATTTAGTAATATAAACTTGGATTGTAATATAATAGTATTTATCCATAATTGATAATTATTAAAAAAAAGAAAAGAAGGTTAAATATAACTAGTTTTTAAAAAAAATTATTTTCAATCAATATTATAAAAGAGTTATATGGGTTTATAAAAATGTTTATTGTAACTCTTCTATTATTTTTACAATATCCTTTGGTGTGTCAGCAACGTGGACACCATGCTGTCTTAGTAATTCCTTTTTATTTTCTGCTGTACCATCTGTTCCCTCGATGATAGCTCCAGCGTGTCCCATACGTTTACCCAATGGTGCTGATACTCCTGCAATGAATGATACGATTGGTTTGGATAAGTGTTCCTCTGCATATTTAGCAGCTTTTACTTCTGGTACTCCACCAATTTCACCTAACATAACAATTTGTTCTGTTTCAGGGTCGTTTTCAAATCTTTTAAGAATATCAATAAAATTTTGACCAGTAACTGGATCTCCACCAATTCCTACACCAGTACTTATACCATAGCCATCATCTGATATTTGACTTGCAATTTCATAGGTTAATGTACCACTTCTGGATACTAATCCTATATGTCCTTTGTTAAATATGTGTGTTGGCATAATTCCTAGTTTACCAACACCTGGTGTGATTATTCCAGGAGTATTTGGTCCTATAAGGATAGTATTATTCTCTTTTGCGTATTCTACAATTTCCATTGTATCATGTATTGGTATGTGTTCTGTGATGATTACAACTAAATCTAACTCGGATATTGCTTCAAAAGCTGCATCTTTAACAAATGGTGCTGGTATAAAAATAATACTAGCATTTATATCTGGAAAATCTCTTTTTATTTCTTCAATAGAATTATATACAGGTACGCCTTCAACCTTTTGACCAGCCTTACCAGGACTAGTACCTGCTACTATGTTTGTACCGTATTTTAACATTTCTTTAGTATGGAATCTTCCCTGTTTTCCTGTAATTCCTTGTACAATTGCTTTAGTTTCTTCATTTACTAAAATCACAAAAAGTCCCCCTTTAATGTAATGGATATAGAAAAATTTTTTAAAAACTAACTATATTGAATTGTAATTTAACAATTCTTTCATTACTTTTATATTTATCCTATTTTTATATTAAATGTTACTTATTTTATCTTTTCTTGCATTAAAAAGTAGTAATAATATATATTAATTCCCATAGTCTTTTAAGAAATCTTAAACAATATTTAAATTTTTCATGATTAACATAAATCATCACTTTAAAAGGAATAAAAAAATAGGAAGTTGAAATTAAAATATTATTCCAGAATTCTCATTTTATAAGCTAATGGCTTAGCTAGATCAATAACATTACTATTCATAATAGCAGTCACACTGCAAATAACACTACCTGGAATAACATTAGCAGGAGTATGACGTTTAACTAGATAAGTATTCTTACTTCCAAGAACGGCACCAATCATAGCACCAGCAACAACACCAACCTCTTCAACATTATTAACAGAAGCAACAACTACAGGGTCATCAGTTTGACTAGAAACATATCCTACACCAGGAATCTCACGTACCTCTTTAACACTACTACAAGCCACATCACCAACAGAATCCATACCAATAGCAGCTTTCATAGCAGAATTCGCAACCTTGTCAACAAAAGGCTCACCACAATACGTGTCAAAGGCAAGAATAACAGCATCAGGATAGAACTTCCTATCTAAATCAATACAGGCATATGAAATACCTTCACCAGCTTCACTGGGGCTGGAACCAACACCATTCAAATCATCATAACCCTCAGCATTGTCATATAAAACATCATAAATAGCCTTATTCACAGCTTCAAGACAATCATCATCAGTCACAGCGGTTATAACAATATCATCACCAGTAATATTACTTAACCTTGCAAATTCAGCACCAGCATCCTCAATATTACTTAGATCAGCTTCAACATTATTAATAAGACTATCACTACAAGAAATATCATTATTTGAAATATCAATTCCAAAGCATACCATCTTCATAAATAAATTTACTCCTAAAAAATTTTTCTTACTAATACTAACTATGTAACACAATAATAATAAAAACTAATCCCATAAAAAAGTGGATAATTATTTTATAATTTTTAATTGTTATACTTTCTAAGGAATATGATAGAAACTGGTAATAATAAAAATTAATATTCCAGTATACTAACCTTACTTTTTTTACAAAATTTTTTTTATTTGATTAATACAGATATAATATTATTTACATAGTAATGAGAAAATGATAATTTGATTAAAGGAGTGTAGTTAATATTTTTACAGGAGTTTGCGGATCCATAGTTGAAGAGAACGAGGAGGATATACTTAATACATTACAGAAAGCTATAGATAGTAATGTGGATTATGTTGAGTTAAGATCAGATGTTATAAATGATGTCACATCTGCAAAAGTATCCTATATTATTGATAAAATGAAGTCCATATCGGATATTCCTATTATTCTTACTAATAGAACAGGAACTGAGGGCGGATTCTTCCAGGGAAGTGAAGAGGAAAGAATTAAAATTCTCAGCGATAATGCATGTTTTGTTGAATACACCGATGTTGAACTCAGCACAGACAGTACCTTGAGACAAAAAGTAATTGATAATGCAAATAAGACAATTATATCATATCATAATTTTAGTGAGACTCCTTCTTTTGAATATCTTGAGGATATAGTAATAAAAGCCAAAAATATTGGTGACATACCTAAAGTAGCTGTTAAACCACAGAAATTAGAGGATACATTTATTTTATTAAAATTAATGATGAAATACAGGAATATGATTGGTATTTCCATGGATAAAATAGGTGCATATACAAGAGTTATTGGTCCTATTATTGGTGCCCCTATCACATATGCAGCTATTGACAGCCAGTCAGCTCCAGGACAATTAGATATAAAAACAACAGATGAAATTATTAGAAAGCTAAAATACTGATTTGATACTATGAATGACAAAGAACGAATCATTATTAAAAAACTGAATAAGATAGGCGTAGATACCAGATACATCAGCCTATACAATAATAAAATATATATTAATAATCTAAAATTCTCTAAATTCTCAAGAAACAAGGAAGAAAAATTCCACAAAGAATATCCTGAAATAGAAGTGATAAGGTCAAAGATATTTCAGAAAATATGTATAAAAGCATCACGAACAATAAAAAATCAGGTTAAGCCACGTGATAAGATATACATAAGTGATGATTTAGCACCAGAGAATATATTATTACATGTATTATTAGAACCTTATCAGAGAAAATATGGAATAACAATAACAAGCAAAAAAGATAATGATACAATAAACGCAAAACCCAAGTATCTAGATAAATTTGCATTAGAATATATTAATTTAATGATATCTGGAAATAAAATAACAAACCATTACGAAGAAAATACAATATATCCATTAATGCATGTATCTTACCAGTGGATAATTGATTGGATAAACTCAACAGATATACAGCACACACAACCACAACAAGAAAATGATACTGCAGCAGACATACTAAACTTCCTAGAAAAACACATACCAAACGTAAATGAATCCATAAAACAATCAGTAACCTACCTAGATGATAACGCAATAGAATAAGAAAAATATTAGAATAGGAGAGTAAAAATATGGCAGCAAACATAACAGGAGAAATATTTAAAGTAACAACCTTTGGATTAAGTCATGGAACTGCATTAGGAGCAGTAGTAGATGGATGTCCGGCAGGATTACCATTAACAGAGGAAGATATACAAAATGAACTAAACAAGAGACGACCTGGAACAAGCAAGATAACAACAGCAAGAGATGAGAAAGATAAAGTAGAAATACTATCAGGAGTATTTGAAGGAAAAACAGATGGTACGCCGATAGCAGCAATAGTAAGAAACAAAGATCAAAGAAGTAAAAACTATGATAACCTAAAAAATAATCCAAGACCAGGACATGGAGACCTATGCTGGCAAGAAAAATATGGAAACTATGATTACCGTGGTGGAGGAAGAAGCAGTGGAAGAGTAACAATAGGTCATGTAATAGGAGGAGCAGTAAGTAAAAAACTCTTAGAACAATACAATATAACAACAACAGCACATGTAACAGCAATACATAATATAAAATCTACCAAGAAATACACACTAGAACAAATAAAACAAAACATCACAGAAAATAATGTAAGATGTGCAGATTCTGTAATAGCTGAGAAAATGGAAGAAGAAATACTAAAATATAAAAAGGAAGGAAATAGTGTTGGTGGAATAGTAGAAATAATTATAGATAACCTACCAATAGGATTAGGTCAACCAGTATTTGATAAAATAGATGGAGACCTTGCGAAGGCATTAATGAATATTGGTGCAGTAAAAGGAGTAGAAGTAGGTCTAGGATTTGAAAGTGCTACACTCACAGGAAAAGAGATGAATGACCAATACTACTTAGATGATGATCAAATAAAAACAAAAACAAATAATTCTGGAGGAGTATTAGGTGGTATGACCAATGGTATGCCTTTAATTCTAAGAATAGCTGTAAAACCAACACCATCAGTAAATGGAATACAGGATACTGTTAATCTAGAATACAGAAAAGAGACAACTATAGAAATAGAAGGACGTCATGACCCTTGTATATGTCCTAGAATAACAACAGTAGCAGAATCAGCATGTGCAATGGTTATAGCAGACCATATGATAAGAGCTGGCCACATCAACCCTGATAGAATACAATAGTTTTTAAGATTATTGGAAGCCCCAAGAGGGATTTGAACCCCCGACCCCCTGATTACGAGTCAGGTACTGTTCCTGGCTGAGCCATTGGGGCATTAAAAAAAGAATAATGGATTAAGTATTTAGATACTGGTCTAAATTCATAGTTAATCCATCTGTTGCTGCTATTGTTCGGATTCCTGTTTCTTGAGTTATTACTCTTGTATTTTGGAAAGGGTTATTCATAATTAAATTAACACCTAAATGAGTCATAATAGCTACTTTAGGTTGTACTTCTTCAATTAAATTTTTAAAGTCAATGGTACGTAAATGACCTTTAATCTTTCTTTCCCCTTCTTTTATTACATTTCCAATCAGGATATCTGCATCTTTATGTTCTTCAGCTAATTCAGGGAAATATTCTGTATCTGAGGTATAACTAATACATAAGTTTTTATATTTAATGTTAAAACCTACACATGTTGGGTCACCGTGATGTGTTTTAGTTCCTCTTATAGTAATATTACCTTCTTTAACTGTATCACCAGCTTTTAATACTGATACGTTTGGTTTCGATTGATGATATTGTGATATACAGGGTCCTAAATCGCCACTTCCATTTATGACACTTTCACTACCTACAATATGTCCTGTCTTTTTAGTCATTCCTTGTGTCATAGCTTCTATTAATACTTCGGCATCATTATAATGGTCCGTATGACTATGACTAACTAAAAGAAGATTTATTTTCCGTGGATTTAACCCATACTGATGGCTTCGTACTAAAGCTCCTGGTCCTGGGTCTACATGTATATTTTTACCGTCGATATCGTCAATTCTGAAACCACCCGTCATTCTTTTCTGACTAATGGTAGCAAATCTACCACCACCAGTTCCTAAGAATTGTAGTTTCATACTATCTCCTTTTTATTTGTTTATCTTCTAATTATTACCGTAATAATAATTATCTAATTATTAATTATTGTATCGACGTATATATAATTACCTATAATTTATTACTAATAAATACTTTTTTTACAATAAAATTAACTGATTAATCATGATAGATTTCATTAATAACTAATTCTCCTTGCTTTTTTTAAGCATAGGTTTAAGATAGATGCCTGTATATGTACCTTTTTCTGCAACTTCTTCAGGTGTGCCCTCAGCTATTAATTGACCACCATCCTTTCCACCTTCTGGTCCGAGGTCAATGATATGGTCAGCGGTTTTTATAACATCTAAGTTATGTTCTATTACTATTAATGTATTTCCTTGGTCACGTAGCTTTAGTAGTACTTTTAATAATCTATTGATATCATCAAAGTGTAGACCTGTTGTAGGCTCGTCAAGAATATATAGAGTGTTAGATGTGTTTTGTCTACTCAATTCTTTTGCTAATTTTACACGCTGTGCTTCTCCTCCAGATAATGTTGTAGCAGGCTGTCCTAATTTCACATAGCCTAATCCTACATCTACTAATGTTTGTAGTTTTCTTTTTATTTTTGGTACATTTTCAAAGAATTCTAGAGCTTCTTCACTAGTCATTTCTAGTACATCGTTGATATTTTTACCTTTGTATCGAATATTGAGTGTATCCTGATTGTATCGTTTTCCTTCACATACTTCACATGGTACATACACATCTGCTAAGAAGTGCATCTCTATTTTCACAATACCATCACCACAACATGCTTCACAGCGTCCACCTTTAACATTAAAGCTGAATCTTCCTGGTTTATATCCACGTTGTTTTGCTTCTGGTGTTTGTGCAAATAGTTCACGAATATATGTGAATACCCCAATATATGTTGCTGGATTTGATCTTGGTGTACGTCCTATAGGGGATTGGTCTATGACAATTATCTTATCAATGTTTTCTACACCTTCTATTGCAGTATGTTTACCTATTTTATGTTTATGTTTATGTGTTAATTGTTCATAGATTCCATGATATAATATTTCATTTACAAGTGTACTTTTTCCAGAACCAGATACTCCTGTTACACAGATAAATTCACCTAATGGGAATGTTACATCAATATCTTTAAGATTATTCTCTTTAGCTCCTATGATTTTTATTGATTTACCGTTGCCCTTATGTCTTTTTTGTGGTACTGGTATTTCTTTTGCACCTGATAAGTATTGTCCAGTAAGTGAATTAGGATTATTCTTTATTTCTGTTGGTGTTCCCTGTGCTGTCAGACGTCCTCCTTTATCACCTGCACCAGGACCTATATCTATAACATGGTCTGCCTCTAGTATTGTTTCCTCATCGTGTTCTACTACTATTAATGTGTTACCAATATCACGTAGATGTTTTAACGTATTTATTAATTTCATGTTGTCTCGTTGATGTAATCCTATACTTGGCTCATCTAAGACATATAATACTCCTACTAATCTACTACCAATTTGTGTTGCTAGTCTGATACGTTGTGCTTCTCCACCTGATAATGTTCCAGAAGACCTTGCTAGTGTTAAGTAATTTAATCCTACATTATTAAGAAATTCCAGTCTTTCCTTTATTTCTTTTAGTATTTCTTTACCAATAAATTCTTGACGTTTTGTTAGTTTTAGGTTGTCAAAGAATTCTTTTGTATCTACAAGGGATAGTTTTGTTAAGTCTGCTATGTTCACGTCATTAATTGTCACTGCTAACATTTCTGGTTTAAGTCTGTCTCCATGACATGTTGGACAATCACGTAGGGTCATGTAATTACGTATAGCTTTTCTTCGATATCTGGAGTTTGTTTCAATATATGTTCTTTTCATATGGGGAATTACGCCCTCAAATGGTTTTGTAACCTTTCTTTCAGAGCCTCCTCTTGTGAAGATAAATGTTATTTTCTCACCATTACTACCATATAGTATTGCATCTTTTACTTCATCTGGTAATGTATGGTATGGTGAGTCTAGTTTAAAGCCATAATGATTTGCTAATCCTGCTAGTATTTTATTGTAGTAGCTTTCTGTCCTGTTTGAATTACTCCATGGTTTTATTGCTCCGTCTCTTATGGATAGAGTTCTGTCTGGTACTACTAGCTCTGGGTCTATTTCAAGTATGCTTCCTATACCATTACATGCTGGGCATGCTGCTTGGGGGTTGTTGAATGAAAACATTCTTGGACTTATTTCTGTGAAGTTTATTCCACAATCAGGACATGCTAATGATTCACTGTAGAATTGGTCAGGTATGCTGTTATCACTGTTTGCTACGGTTATTAGACCATCGCTTATTTTTAGTCCTGTTTCTACTGATTCTACTAATCTTTTTCTGAAGTTTTCATTGTTTGTTACTTTTAATCTGTCTATAACTATTTCTATTACGTGTTTATTGTTCTTGTTTAGGTTTATTTCCTCGTCTAGTGACCGTATTTCTCCATCTACTCTTGCTCTTACAAATCCTTTTTGTTTGTATTCTGTGAATATTTTTTTATGCATTCCTTTTCTATCTTTGATTACTGGTGCAAGGATGTATATTTTTTGTTGATCGTTTTTGTCTATTATTTCGTTTGCTATTTGTCCTGGTGTTTGTTGAGATATTTCTTTTCCACAATTGTAGCAGTGTGGTATTCCTATTCTTGCATATAATAATCTGAGGTAATCATATATTTCCGTAACAGTTCCTACTGTTGAACGAGGATTTACTCTTGTTGTTTTCTGGTCTATGGATATTGCAGGTGATAATCCTTCTATGTAATCTACTTCTGGTTTGTCCATTTGTCCTAAAAATTGTCTTGCATATGCTGATAATGATTCAACATATCTTCTTTGCCCTTCAGCATATATAGTATCGAATGCTAGTGAGGATTTACCAGATCCACTTAATCCTGTTATTACTATGAAGCTATCACGTGGTATTGTTACGTCTATGTTTTGGAGGTTGTGTTGACGTGCTCCTTTTATGATGATTTTTCTATCTTGGATAGCTTTTCTTCTTAAGTCATCTGTTGATTCCATATTTTTATTCCTCTTTTAATTCTTTTATTCTATCTCTTAGTTTTGCAGCTTTCTCAAAGTCTAATTCTTTTGCTGCTTTTCTCATTTCTTTTTCAAGTTCATCTATTAATTCATCTATTTCATCAATTGATATGTTATCAATTTCCTGTATATCTTCAACTTTATCTTCAATTTTCTTGTCTTTAAGTTTTCTTACAACACTTCTTGGTGTGATATGGTGGTCCTTGTTGTATTGCATTTGTATTTTTCTTCTTCTTTCTGTTATGTTAACTGCATTTCTTACTGAATCTGTTATGTTATCAGCATATAGTATTACTTCACCATCAACGTTACGTGCTGCTCTACCAATAGTTTGTATGAGTGATGTTTGTGAACGTAGAAATCCTTCTTTATCCGCATCTAAAATTGCAACAAGTGATACTTCTGGGAGGTCTAATCCTTCTCTTAATAAGTTAACACCGATTAGACAATCAAACTCTCCTCTTCTTAAATCATCAATGATTTCAGTTCTCTCTAAAGTTGTTATCTCAGAGTGTAAATATCTTGCTTTAACATCCATCTTAATATAATAATCTGTTAAATCCTCAGCCATCTTCTTAGTTAAAGATGTTACAAGAATCCTCTGATTTTTATCAACTCTCTTACGTATCTCTCCAAGAAGGTCATCCACCTGGTTTTTAACAGGTCTAATTATTGGTTTAGGATCCACTAGTCCCGTTGGTCTAATAATTTGTTCAACCTTATTCTGGCTGCGTCCAAGCTCAAATGCTCCGGGAGTAGCTGATACATATAATATCTGATTTTGTTGTCTCATGAATTCATCAAATCTCAGTGGACGATTTTCCTTAGCACTTGGTAATCTGAATCCATACTGTACTAATGTTTCTTTTCTTGCTCTGTCTCCTTCATACATTCCCCTAATCTGAGGTACTGTAACGTGTGACTCATCGATTATTGTTAGATAATCATCAGGGAAATATCTTAGAAGAGAGTATGGTGTTTCACCCCACTGGCGTCCATTCATGTGCATTGAATAGTTTTCTATACCGGAACAATATCCTATTTCTTGAATCATTTCTATGTCAAAGTTTGTTCTTTGCTCAATTCTTTGAGCTTCAACATATTTTCCAGTAGCCTTGAAGGTATTAACACGTTCTTCTAATTCTTTTTTAATATTTTTTATTGCTTTTTCTTGTTTCTCTTTAGCTATTACGAAGTGTTTTGCTGGAAATATTATGACTTTTCTTAGTTCTTCTATTATGTCACCTTTTAGTGGGTCTATTTTATATATAACATCTATCTCATCGCCCCACATTTCAATACGTATAGCATAGTTAGCGTTTATTGGGTATATTTCTAGAACATCACCACGTACTCTGAATCGGCCTCTTTCAAATTCAATGTCATTTCTTGAATACTGCATATCAATTAGTTGACGTGTTATTTCATCACGTGAAATCACTTGTTCAACTTCTAAGGGTAATGTGAATTCCAAATAATCCTCTGGTGAACCAATACCATAGATACATGATACACTTGATACTACTATAACATCATCTCTTGTAAGTAGTGACTGTGTTGCTGAGTGACGTAGTCTGTCTATTTCTTCATTAACTGCTGATTCCTTGTCTATGAATGTATCAGTCTGTGCTACATATGCCTCTGGTTGGTAGAAGTCATAATAACTTACAAAATATTCAACAGCATTATCTGGGAAAAATTCTTTAAATTCCTCATATAATTGTGACGCTAGAGTCTTATTATGTGACATTACAAGAGTAGGCTTATCTAATTGTTCTATAACATTAGCCATGGTGAATGTTTTTCCAGAACCAGTAACTCCCTCCAATGTCTGCTCCTTATCTCCATTTTTAAAATGTTCAACTAATGAATTAATTGCTTTTGGTTGATCACCAAATGATTTATAATCAGAATGTAAATTGAATTTTGACATAGTATTATATCTCTTAAAAGTAATTGATTAAACTAATCATAATATATAATTATTGTAATACTAATATTATTAAATACTATTTAATAAATATGATGATAAATTAGATACTCAAATTTAAACTAAAATAGATAATTATTGAGGTAAGATTAATGTCTATGAAAATAACAGATCCAAATGAATTACCAAAAAAACCCGGCGTATATATAATGCACAATAGTGATGATGAAATAATATATGTTGGAAAAGCAAAAAAATTAAGAAACAGGGTTAAAAGTTATTTTAGAGATGAAGACAAACTAGACAGACCAAAAACACAAGTGTTAATGAGACACTTCGCATACCTGGAATATATATTAACAGACACAGAAAAAGAAGCATTAATACTAGAAGCAAATCTCATTAAAAGATACATGCCTCATTATAATATAAGCCTTAAAGATGGGAAACAATATCCATATATTAAGATAACAAAAGATGAATTTCCAAGAATACTAATAACAAGAAGTCTTAAAAATGATAAAGCATCATATTATGGGCCATATACTGATGCTACAAATGCAAGACAATTCATTGACTTTCTAAATAAGAACTTTAAGATAAGAACATGTAAAAATATGGATGGCCCATGTTTAAACTATCAGATTAAACAGTGTAGTGCACCATGTATTAATAAGATATCACAAAAAGAGTATAACAGAAATATCAGAAGAGCAAAATTACTACTACAAGGAAGATACAAGAAGACAATCAAGAAACTAGAAAAAGATATGAAACATTACTCAAAAAATCTGGAATTTGAAAAAGCTGCAATGGTAAGAGATCAAATAGAAACAATAAAAATAACATTAGAAAAACAGAATATACAGCCAACAAAAGATGTTGACCAGGATATTATTGGAATTGACCATAACGACCAGGAAGCTGCCGTTGTGATAATATCTGTCCGTAATGGTAAAACAAATAAGAAAGATGATTTAATACTAAAGGGTATTAATGGTTTTTCAGATAAAGAGATACTCACAGAATTTATTAAACAATATTATTCAACAGCACCTATACCAGAGCAGATAATTATTGAGGATGATATTGAAGATGCTGATATTATAAGGGAATGGTTATCTGACAAGGAAGGCCATAAGATTAAGATTAATGTGGCAGAGGATGGTCATTATCTAACATTAATAAAGATTGCTAAGAAAAATGCTCATATTAGTTTAACAGAAAATACTAAAGAAGAAGAAAATCCATTATTAACATTGGAACAATATCTTAACCTTCCACGGCTTCCATATCATATAGAGGGTTTTGATATCTCAAATATATCTGGTATTTACGCTGTAGCATCAATGGTTGTCTTTGAAAATGGTAAACCAGCTAAAAATATGTATCGTAAGTTTAAAATGAATACTCCGGGACCTAACGATTTTGCTATGATGAGAGAAGTTCTTACAAGAAGATACTCTCATATATCACCTGATTATCAGGAGGATGTTAAAAATCCTGATGATTCAATTAATATACGTCCTGATTTAGTATTAATTGATGGAGGTAAGGGTCAGCTTGGAATGGCTGTTGAAGTATTCAAGGAGCTAAATATTACTGATGTTCCACTGGTTGGTTTAGCTAAGAAGTTTGAGGAATTATATGTTCCTGGTAGAAGTGAACCTATTGTTCTTCCAAGAAGGTCAACGGCTTTACAGTTACTTCAGTATGTTCGTGATGAATCACATAGATTTGCTATTACTTTCCATAGAACTATCAGGGGTAAAGCTTTCACGAAGTCTGTTCTTGATGACATACCTGGTGTGGGTAAGAAAAGAAAACAAGCATTACTCACACACTTCAAAAGTCTGGATGCAATATATGATGCTAGTTTAGAGGAAATAGAGGAAGTCAATGGTATACATAAAAAATTAGCTAAAACAATATATGACACATTACAAAATGATAGAAAAAAGGATAAAAACAATTAATTCTTGTTTAACAGTTTTCTACTTTTTTCATTACCATAAGGACATATGTATAAACACATCCCACAAGCTACGGGATGATTCTCCTCTTTTCTTTTCATAAGATAATTACCACATTTCTCAGGACTATAAGACTCTGCTGGGTCTGGTAAGTCAACAATAGCTTTACCAGGACAAGCAGTAACACACATTGTACAATCACCACATAAAGATTCCATTTCATCACCAGCATACTCTTCAAGTGGTGCATCAGTAAGAACGGTAGCCCAGGTTAACCTAGGACCGAACTCCTCTGTTGTAAGAAGATTATTTTTACCAAGCCATCCTACACCAGCAATATGAGCACTAGCCTTATTACTAAAAGGTTTTTTCAAATCAATCTCATCACTCTTACCAGAAACATCTAATACAATCGCATGATAACCCTCATCCTCAATATATAACGCTATCTCTGATGCAATCTTAGATACTCTCTGATGTGAATTAAAGTATTCATCAAGATACTCCTGAGCATATTTATCATTATTATAGGTTAAAGGTATTTTTTCAATAATTTCCTCAATCATCTTATGGCCAATAACAATAGCATAAGGATACTTGCAAATATCATCTCCATAGTTTTCAATTAACTTTTTTTCATCTTTTGCAAGATTAGCAACACCACACACATCACTTAATGATTTTGCATATTCCATTATTCTCATAATAACACATCCTACATAATAAATAACTTTATTATTCATCAAAAGGTGTAAAACCAATAACAACAGTACCTATAGCTTCATCATGCGGTAGGTCAAAACAATCTTTAATATAATGGTCTGTTTCAGTAGATGGAATTGCTACAGCCAGACTTTTTACTGTACTATCTATATCTTGATCTGTTATAAAAGAACTTGGCTCTTCATCCATTACAAAGAATTGTTTTTGACCACTACTACCTACATTATTATATGTTACGAAATTATCAGACAAGAAATATACACTAGGGTCATTACGTAACTCTTCTAGTTCATCTTCATCATATATCATTTCACCAATAATCTCACCGTTTTCTGTTCTTAATGTGAATGAATTTTCAGAAGCTTTAGGCTTATTTTGATCGGTATTAAAATCATCCTTGTTTTCTTTTATTAATAATAAAGCCTCTTTTTCGCCCATAGCTTTTTTCATTCCTTGATTAATGAATGGAACAATTTCGTCTAAACGTTTCATTTCATATAATAGGATGTTCTTTTTCATTTCGTCGTCTAATACTTTTACTAGTATAACATTATCCTCTTTTTTTAGCATTTTTTCTATTTCATATTCTTGTTCCATTGTTTTTCACCTGTTAATTGTAGTTAAACTAAATTAATAATAATTATGGTTTTATATATTTAAGTAATTATATATGAAAAGTTAAAAACAAGAGGGGATGTTTTTGTTATAATTAAATTAATTAAACAAAATTTATCAGGTGAATAATTAAAAAAAAAGATATGCTGTATTTTTTTATTCTGTAAATCCAATGATTAATGTGGTTATTCTTTCTTCCTGTGGGATTTTAAATAAATCCTTAATGTAATGGTCGGCCTCTGTTGATGGTGCGGCTATTACCATATGACTTACAGTATCTCTCAGCTCATCTTCATAGTCTAGTTCGCCTACTAATTCTGATACTACGAAGAACTGTTTTTCACCAGGTACGGATAGGTTAGGATATGTTGCAAAATGTTCTGATATGAAATAGACATTTGGATCATTTTTCAGTTCCTCTAATTCCTCGGGGTCATATATTTCTTCTCCTATTATTCTACCATTTTCTGATTGTAGAGTTAATGTAGGTATTAATTCTTCATCCGGAAGAATAATATCTGTTTTATCGATAACTGCTACAATAGCTTCTTCTTCATCTAATGCCTCTTTTAATCCCTTGTTTATCAGTGGTACCATTTCATCTAATCTTTTCATTTCAAGTTTTGTAATTTCTTTTTTTAAATCATCAGACATTATTTCTGCTTTTAATACTCTATCCTTACTTCTAAGAATGTTTAGTATCGTGTATTCTTTTTCCATTTTTTGTTCCATAGTTTTCATCTATTTATTTTTAGTTAAAATGATTGATATTTACTATGTTTTTTTATATTTAAGTAATTATAGATAATAATAAGGCTAAAATTGGGTATATCGTTTATTTAAATGGTCTTTGATTTTATTCATAGTTTTTAATAGAAAAAGTCAGGATTAAATGTTATTATTTTATTTATTTAGTCATTAATTATTCTGTGAATCCAATGATTAATGTTGTGATTTTTTCTTTCTGTGGGATATTTAATATTTTTTTAATGTAATGATCTGCTTCTGTTGATGGTGATGAGATTACCATTCTATTTACACTATTTTTTAATTCATCCTCGTAATCTAATTCACCTTCTAATTCTGATACTACGAAGAATTGTTTTTCGCCGGGTACTGATAGATTAGGGTATGTTGCAAAATAGTCTGATATGAAATAAACATTAGGATTATGTTTTAATTCCTCTAATTCATTTGGGTCATAGATTTCTTCTCCAATTATTGTACCTTTATTTGATTGTAGTGTTAGTGAAGGAGTGTAATCCTCGATTGAAACATCTACATCTGTATTGTCAATAACTACTGTTATTGCTTCTTTTTCATCTAATGCTTGTTTCAATCCCTTGTTTATCAGTGGTACCATTTCATCTAATCTTTTCATTTCAAGTTTTGTAATCTTCTTTTTTAATTCGTCAGACATTATTTCTGCTTTTAATACTCGGTCTTTACTTCTAAGTATTCTTATTATCTCGTATTCTTCATCGTTTCGTTTTACTGATATTTCGCGTCCAATTTGTCTAGCCCTTTCTAGTAATTCTTCACTGTTTCCACTTAATGGTTTTCCATCACCAACAGATAGTATTTCATGTACCTTGAGGCCTATTGATTCAAAAAGTCTTGTTCGTTTTTGTATGTATTCATCATAAGTACCTGTTTTTGCACCATAAGTGAATATAATTACTGCTTTTTTATTACCTTTTAACTGGTTTGGTGTACTTTTTGTCATGGAATAAAAACGGTCCATGAATATATGGCCTTGTGCATTTATTTCTCCAAAATAATTAGGAGCAGCAAATATAAGGGCATCTGATTTTTCCATTTCATCCATAACTTTTCTAAAATCATCATTAATTATACATTTACTTGGTTTTTTAGGATTTCTGCACGCTTTACATCCCTGACATGGTTTTATATTCATATCATCTACGTAGTAAATAGTATTTTCACCCTTATTTTCTTGTATACCTTTTGTCATTTCTTTTACTATTGTACTACAATTTCCGTATTTTCGTGGACTTGCGATTACAGTTATTACTTTCATAATTTTTCATCCTTATTAAGTATTACTTAATACTTCATACTTCTTTATTATTAAATTTTATTCAATTAAAATTGAATATATAAAATCTCTAAAACTCATGTTCTCAGTGTAACCTGTTAATTTAGTTCTTTTTTTAAATATTATTCTTCTTTCACTATTATATATAAATAATATTTATGATAGACTATAAATCATGATGTCTAGACTTATAAGCTTTTTTACTGAAAGTGGTAAAGTTCTAATATCGCCAGACGAACTATTCTATCTAAAAAGTCAGAGTAGAGATTATAATGGTATTATATCTGCTATATTTTACTCTGCATTTCTTGGATTGATTATCGGGCTTCTTACGGGAGAACCTATAGTCATAGTATTCCTGGTAATAGGCGCTATTATTGTAACATTACTATTTAAGGTAATACAAGCTATTTTCATATACATTTTTTCAAGGATTCTGGGAGGTAAAGGAAGTTATCGTAGTACACTGAATTTAATATCATATTCAAGTGTATTAGATGTATTTTTAATCCTAGGATTAGCATTAACAAGTATTAATAACATGGTAATAATGCCACTTATATTATTAGTAATTCCATGGAGAATGGTTATTAATATTACAGCTGTGAACACTGAATTTGAAATTGGTTTTGGTAAATCATTCTTAGCAACATATGGTATACTAATTCTAATATTAACTGTTATCGTGGGGTTATTATAATGAAAGGCGATAAAATAATAGGTATTTTAATAATAATAGCTTTAATAATATCTGTATGTCTTGTTGGTTATTCATTATATAATGGTATTCAGGAAGAACAATCAAACATAACATATCAGCAATTAACTGAGGATCAATTATCTCAAATATTACAAAACAATACAAATAACAGTTCAATACAAAGAGTTGTACTAAATATCAACAGTCCGACAGGTGGAGCAAATATAAACTTCACAGATTCTAATAATATATACAACATATCCTCAGATAATAATAAAGGCAAAGTAACATACGCTGTTAATGGAGATACATTAGAAGTTAATGTAACAGGTAATGAGACAGGAAATAATATTGTATTAAGTAATAAGTACAATTATGATATTAATGTAAATTATGTTGCTGGCGGATATGCTATTAACGTATCCAATGGTGCAAGAGTTAACTCATTGAATAGTAACATGACAGCTGGAGGAGCAAATATTGACTTAAATGGTGGTTCTTTAAATAATTTAAACTTTGAAACTAGTGTTGGTGGAGTTAATATTGAAGGAATTCCTAACGGCCAAACTAATATTGCTACTACTATTGATATTGGTGGTGTAAATATAGGATTAAATCAGCCAGTAGGTCATATTATATCTAAGATTAATCTTGGAGGAACAAATTCAAATAATAATTATCAGAATGTTTCTGCTACAGAATTTAAGGGAAATAATTTTGATAGTTCATCTAATAGATTAGAATTGAATAGTAATATTCAGATGGGTGGAGTTAATATAAATTAATTTCATCAATACTTCTTTCTTTTTTTATTAAAATTAGTTTTATAGAAAAATAGTATTATCTTATTCTATTTGTGGAGTTTAAAAAAATGGTAGATGAAGTAGAGTTCATCTATAATCTTTTAAGGAATTCGAGGATTAGTTTTACAGTGTCTTCAACATCTTTTACGTTAACTACACTTATAGGTGTATGGATATATCTTGAACCACTGGATAATGTTGCTGTTGCAATTCCTTCTCTTGTAAGGTGTATTGCTGTTGCATCTGTTGTTCCGCCGTCTCCTACTTCTATTTGGTAGTCAATTCCTGCTGCTTCTGCTGCTTCTACTAATAATTTTTTCATCATTGGATGTGTTAATAAACCTCTACCACTAGCATCTGCGAATGATATTACAGGTCCTTTTCCTGCTTTTACTGGTGCATCTTCAGGTTTTACTCCTGGGTGGTCTCCTGCAATAGTTACATCTAATGCAATTGCCATGTCAGGGTTTAATTTGAATGCTGCTGTTTTTGCTCCTTTTAATCCTACTTCTTCTTGTACTGTTCCTACACCGTATACTGTAGCATCACAGTCTGTCTGTTTCATTACTTCTGTCATTACTGCACAGCCTACACGGTTATCTAATGCTTTACCCATTACAAGATCATTTAAACATTCTTCGAAGTCAGTGTGGAATACGATTGGGTCTCCAACTGATACTAAACTTTCTGCTTGTTCTTTGTCTTTTGCTCCGATGTCTATGAACATGTCTTTGTATGGTATGATTTTTTTAGCTTCTGCTGCACTTGTAATGTGTGGTGGTTTGGATCCAATTATACCTGGTACTTCTCCATTTTCTGTTTGTACGTATACTTTCTGGTTTAGTAACATTTGGTCGTTGATTCCACCGATTTTAACAAATCTTAAATATCCATCATCATCTATGAAACTTACCATTAGACCGATTTCGTCCATGTGTGAAGCTAGCATAACTGTTGGTTTTCCTTCTTTACCTTTGTGTGTTGTTATTAGGTTTCCCATTACGTCTGTTTCCATTTCATCTACGTGATCTTTTAGTTCATCTTTTATTATGTCGCGTACTTCTGATTCAAAGCCTGAAATTCCGCAAGCTTCAGATAATTTTTTTAGTAATTCTTTCATTGTTAAACCTCGCATTTATTATGTTAAATGATTATTTTCGGTTAAATAAATCGAATTAAATTATTTTTTTTTATACATTTTATTCTGTATATATAATATTATAGTTACTTTTACTTATTAAATTATTTTATTTTATTATTTATAATAAACTACTAATAAAGTAATTAACAAAAATATTTATGATTAAAAACTAATAGGGAAAGAATATTTTATTCTTTTTTTAAGAGAGTGGAAAAATATGGATGCATTGACAATTGTAATAATGTTGATACTATTTGTTATAGCAATGATATTCGTATTTTCAACAGCACTATTAACACCGTACATTGGTAAAAAGAATCTAATCACAGTAGTTCTACTAGGATTAATTGTAGGTGTGGTTGGAGGAGCATTCTTGTTATCACCTATAATGGATGATGTACCAGATTTTACCCGTACACTCGTAGAGGATAGTGTTACTGGAAGCGATGTTATAGAAATGGATTTATCAACAAACGGAAATCTGACAGAAATCATTCAAAATATAAGCTCTATACATGGAGTTCAGAAGGTTGAATATGAAGGAATTACAATAAAAGTTGACGGTAACTTTGACTCGAATAATGCCCAATCGAACTTTGAAACAGCAATAAATAACAGTAATGATAATATTGTTTCTGTTGAAGATACAGGTAATAATACATTCTTTGTTAGAATTAGTGAAGGTGGAGACCCACAAGCTGTATTAAATAGTATTTACGGGGTATTTAGTGAAGGTACCTATACCAACTTGAGATATACTGCAATGACAGCTAATGCAACAGTAGAAGCTAATAATGTTACTAATATTATGTCAGCAATATCTCAGAATAATGCAATGATAGTTAATGTTTCTGGTCCGACAGAGGACAGAACCAATGCAATAAATCAATACATGCCAGACAAAACAAATGTAATTTTAATATCTGGTATAATAGGTGTTATTGTAGCACTTGCAGGATTCTTTATTGATAGTATATACACTTTCAGAAATAATAGGAAAAGAAGAAATTCACGCAGAGAAACATCAAGAGATAGAATTAAAAGAAAAACAGTCCCGGGAACTGGACAGAAGAATAATTCTAAGAATCGTAGGCGTTCTAAAAATGATAAAGTACCTAGAAAAGATTCAATAGATATATTTGATGATTCATTTGATCAAAGTCCTAAACAGAATATCGGTTCAAACAAAAACTTTAAAGAATTATCTGAAGATGATTTGAAAACAAGAGAAAAAACTGATGAAAATAAGGGCGGCAGATTCAGTGGATTATCTAATATATTCCGTAGATCATCAGGTAATAATAAAAAATCAGAGCCTAGAAAACAAGAGAAAGAGGAAAAACATAATAACTCTTCTAAAGAACGAAAAGTTCCGAGAATCAAACCGAAAAGAAGAGAGTAATATTATATTCCACTTTCTTAACTTTTTTTTATTAAATTATTTTTATATAATACTCATTTTTTGATTAAAACAAGTTTACATAACATATTTTTTTAAAGTAATAAAAACAATAATATTAAACATTGATATAAGTATAAGGAGTTATTAAATGAAAGCAGTTGTTTTATATTCTGGTGGTAAAGATAGTACAATGGCAGTATATCATGCACTAAAAAATGGTGATGAGGTATATGCTTTATTAACAATGGTATCTAGAAATAAGGAATCATACATGTTCCATGTACCTGATATACACATGGTTGATTATTGCTCAGCAGCAATGGAAATTCCAGTGATTGATGTATTAACTGATGGAATAAAAGAAGAGGAATTAGGTGATTTAGAATCATTACTCATACGTATGAAAGATAAAGATGTGGAAGCAGTATATACTGGTGCTTTAGCATCTGAATATCAAAGGTCACGTATAGAGGGTATTTGTGAAAAATTATCATTAAAATGCATATCACCTATGTGGCATCAAGACCCTGTTGAATACATGAATGAAATAGTAGACCTTGGATTTGAAGTAATAATCACAAGTGTGGCAGCATATGGTCTTGATAAGAAATGGCTGGGACGTAAAATAACAAGAGAAACAGTGGATGAATTAGTAAAACTAAATAAGAAATATGGTATTCATCCAGCATTTGAGGGAGGAGAAGCTGAAACACTAGTACTTGATGCTCCAATGTATGATAGACGTATTGTAGTTGATGAGGCTGATGTTTACTGGGATGTTGATAGCGGTATTTATAATATTACCAAAGCTCATCTAGAAGAAAAATATGATTATAGTTTAGAATAGTTATACTATAATCCCCCTTCATGAATTATCTTTTTACTATTTTTTTTATTCTTAGTTTAATATCCAATCTATAACAGCATCTGGCTGTTGAGTATCTATTATTACTTCAATATCATCCAGTGTGGACATATTCTCATCTATCATATGAAATTTATTATGATATGCTGCTTGTTTATTAATAAAAAAGGTTATACCATTATCTTGTTTATTCTTGTTAAGTATAGTGTTTGCAACTTCACTTATTTCATTAGATTTAATGAGCTTACTAATAGTTCTTAATAATTCAATGTCACCTATAGTATATAGGTAATTATCTTCTGTTCTGTTTATTATGGTTTTTTCTGTTGTTATGTTTATTATACTGTTTTTTACCTTTTTGATATTTTCTGTTCTGTTTACTCTTGTTTTTATTTTTACTTTTACGTTTTCTATTGATGTTTTTCCGTTTAGGTTTGATTTCATTTGTAATCAGTGCTCTCACATTATTCTTAAAATTAGGAATCGGTCCCTCATTAATTAACATATAATCAGCTAATGCAATAACCTTACCAATTCCAAAATTTAACTCCCTCTGATCTCTTTCAACAAACTTGTTATAATCAGGAGAATCATCATTTCTTTTTCTTCTTTTCAATCTATTAAAGCGTTCATTTGGACTAGAATGAATAGCAATTACCTTGAAATTATTAAAATGTTTCTTGAAATATGCTACTTCATATGGACTTCGAATACCTTCAATAAGATAAATATCCTGTTCTATTTTCTTATACTTCTTAGGTGGATGCTTATTATGATTAGTACGACTATTGTACATCTTCTTTACAGTAGCTCTCTTATTATGTCTATTCTTAGAGTGATTTTTAATCTTTGTAACACATCTGCTAGCAACAACATTATTACCATATTTCTTTCTTAAAATAACTGCTGCCTTACCAGTAGTGATATTACGTCTTTCAGCTTCTTCCCGTATAACATCACCCATACTAATGGTATATATTCCCTCTTTTTTAGCAATACGTGAAATTATACTTTTTCCTGAACCTGGAAGACCTGTTACTCCAAAAACCTTCAAAATCACTATCTCCTAATTAACTTATCTAAAAATAATAAAAATAATAATAAATGATACTAATCTTACTCAAATCTTTTAATTATATCATGAATAGCTGTATCTAAATTAACATTATTATTAAATTTATCAATCTTCTCCTGAAGATCTGAATTATCATAATCACTGTATTTCTCAACAGATTTAATAAGTGCCGGCATAACTCTTACAATATTATCAACAATAGTAACTGTAGAAGTCTGTGCTGTTCTAGATAATGGATTTAAATCAACATTAACAATATCTTTACCAAGAGCATATAACTTCTCTGCACGGTCACCATCCTCTAATGGTATAAATACTAAATCAGCCTTTTTAATTCCCTCAATACTCACAGGAGACCTTGGTCCGTCTAAATCAGGAGTATCAATAAAATCATCATCATCTGTACCAAGTATGTTTTTAACACCTAAATCCCTATAAACTTTCTCAATATTAACAATTCTTTCAGGTGTTCTATAATACAAGTTAATCTCAACAGGAATATCTAATAAATCAGCTAACTGTGCAATTTCCTCGGATACAAGTGCTGTTGTATTACCATTAACACTTAATACAGGATTTTTACTAGTTAAAAAATAGCATGCAGCAACATCAATAGTATTCTGTGAATTATCTGTTGTTTTCTCGCCAATCAAATAATCAAATGTTTCTCCACGTCCATGTGCTATCATACCAGAATCTGCTAGTATTCCATTCTCATGAGCCTTAACTATTTTATCTCTATATACTAATGATTGATATCTTGGATGATTCTTATTTAACATAATATAAAATTAGTTTTTCTTAATATTTAGAAGTTAGTATAATTTTTATAAAAAGTAGATAATAATACAAAAATGTTAAAAAAAATTAGAAGAATAGAGAAGAAATCTATTTATTCTGAGCTTCTTCTCTAGCAATAGTTTTTCTACCTTTTTTCTTATTTCTTTTAGGTTTTTTTCCAGATTTTCTTTCACGCATCTGACTTTGAGGACTTTTAATAAGGAATGTTTCCATGTAATCTGCAAACACAGGTCTTGTGATAAAGATACCTACAAGTACACCTACTACAGTAGTTACTGCAAAACCAGTAAGCATACCTATTCCTGTTGCACCTCTTGAAAATCCAATGTAAGCTAAAGGTAGCATTGCTGCAATTAAAGTACCTGCTGAAGCATATACTATGAAAAATGCATGTTTAATTCTTGTTTTAACAATGTTTTTCCTGTCACTTCTGTCTCGTCTAGCAAGTACTTCATCTGTCATTACAATTTGGTCGTCTACACCAGTACCAATGGAAGCAATTATACCTGCAATTGCAGATAAATCTAAGTTCCAATGTGTTACAGCTGCAAATCCTAGGATAAGCACTAATTCTGATAAACTAGTTACTATGATAGGAACTACTAATGATGGTGACCTATATTTAATAGATACTACGGCTACAATAGCTAGTAATGCTAGGAAACCAGCAATTAATGCACCGGTTTCAAATTGGGAACCTAGTTCTGCTGATACACTGTTAACTCCACTAATTGAAAGTTTTACAGGCAATGCACCAGATTCTAGAACTGTGTGTATTTCATTTGCCTGGTTTTGTGCCTGTTCTTTTGTTTGTTCTCCACCAGATACTTCAATATCAGTTGATCCTACACCGTTAGCTAGTCCAGCATCTAATTGTGGTGATGATATTAATTTATCATCAAGGTACATATCTACAGTAGATCCAGCTTGACCTTCAGCAACAGATGCAAATTTATTTGCAGCATCTGTTGATACTGAAAACGGTACTTTCCACTGGGTACCTGTTACTTCTGCTCCTGAAACACTAGTAATATCTGAACCAGTGAGAGCTGTTTTATTGTTGATTTTAGCTTCGAACTTACCCGGAGTACTAATAATATGTTCTACTTCCTCAGGTCGCACTCCCGCTATTTCAACTATAATATCTTGATCACCACTCTGTCTTACCTGAACATCACTAATACCAAATGCATTTAACCTTTTATCTAACACTGCGGTTACCGTGTTCATTGTATCTTGGTCTACAGGTTTTTCAAGATGTAATTGTATCATTGATCCTCCTGCAAGGTCAAGACCTTCTTGTAATCCAAATACAGCAATAGATACAACACTAGCAATAAGTAGTACTGCTAATATTATTGTTCTAGGTCTTTTTAGAAATTGTTTAGTGGCTTGATTAATTGTGACCACCTCTTTCCATGTGCCATTTGAGTATACCCAGGTTCATAAGCCATGTTGATAATAAATCTGATAATAATCCCATAATAAGTACTGCTGATATGTCTTCTAATACTTGTGCTGATGGAATGAATACTTTAACAACTACAAATAATACAACCATTGAGGCTAATGCTGCAAATGTTAAAGTTATACCTGTTCTACATGCACCTTCTGCTCGATCATCAAGATCTCCAGCGTGCCGTTTTAGTAAACGTGTAGTTAATAATATATCTGTATCCACACCATAACCTATAAGCATCAGTAATGCACCTACACTAGCAACAGATAAGGGTATGCCAAATAGTGACATACTACCAACTGCAATAGATATGTTACATAATGCTGATAAGACTATAGCAGCAGATGGAACTAAATCTCTAAATACAAAAAATACTGTTATGGCCATAAATACAAATGCAAAAAGTAATGCATATACTATCTGATCCATCGCAGCTTGACTTAGCAGAGCACCTACACTTCTGAAGCTCAGTATATTGAATTGATTACTGAATTTCTGGTCAAATTCGGCCTGATCTACATCCCCAGATATGGTTATTGTAGCTGTGTTACCTGATAAGGATGTTTCAACATCACTTACTCCCAGGTTACTTTGAACTAAGTCTGTTATTTGTGATTCTGTCATACTTTGTTTTAGTTCTACTGTGACCATGGTACCTCCCTTTAAATCTACACCTTCATTTAATCCGAAGGCTCCTAGATATAAGAGTGAAAGTATCATTAATATCACAGGAATTAAAATCAGAGGTTTATGAGACTGGCGGGTAATATATTTTATTATATCTACCATGTATCTTTGTCTCCTATGTCTATGATTTTAATATTTTTTCTTATAATTTTTGTTTATTAAGAAACTTTTTTAATAATTATCATAAGGATATTTATTATAGTATAATTATATTTTTTTAAATATATAAAATTAGATATATACTAAATTATTTTTGAAATAGGAATATACTTACTATTAATTTTACTTGAATTTCCTAATCCTGTTTTTTTATTTTCAAGTATTATAGTTCTTTTTTAATTTTGATTTCTTGATATTATTCTATTTATTGAATATAACCTCTTTTTATCTTATTTAATCATAATCGAATCTTTTAATTCATTTAAAAAATATCAAATATATATAGTATATTATACAAAAAAGTAACTAGAAAGATTAAATTTTTAGATTATAACTTAATTATATTTAGTTTATATGTTTTATTGATAATTTTTTTTTGGAGATACGAGGTTGAATAATTATAACTTAACTAAAAAATTTAGCCAGTTTACTTATAAATTATTAAAAGTCTTACCAACAGGAGGTAAATCTTATCCGGGGTATTTATTTATAAAGTATGCTGGCCTAGATTCTATTAAAAAACTTGCAAACGAACAATTAGAAACAGGTTCAATTCTTATTACTGGAACTAATGGTAAAACAACCACTACAACCATGCTAATAAACCTATTATCTAAAGATACGGATATTATATCTAGTGTGGATAATAATACAATATATGCTCTTACAACGGCATTACTTTCAAAAAAGGCTAATATCGGAGTCTTTGAATATGGTATAAGAGATATTGAACATGGAATACCTGACAAAGTACAGAAGTATGTTCAGCCAAAAGGAGTATTATACACCAGTATATCCCGTGAGCATACACAGGTACTTGGTAAGAAGAATTCATTTGAACAATATGTGAAGGCTAAAACATTACTATCTAAGGACATGATGAATGGAGTTGTAATGGTAAACACTGATGATCCAAATACATGTAATATTGGATTAAACAAGCAAGAGGAGGGCCATGTAATTTATTATGGATTAGATACAGACATGGTGGAAGATGTTTATGAACCAGCAGATTCTTATTGTCCAAGATGTGGTAAAAAATTAGAATATTCACGTCATTACATGAATCAGAGAGGAGTGTATTCATGTGAATGTGGATTCGCACGTCATGAACCAGATATTAAAGTTACAAAAGTACTAAGTTCAAATGGTAGATTAGATGTTCATGTGATAGGTTCTGTGTACAATTATTCATTTGATGATAATGTATCTATAGATGTAGAGCTAAGTCTACCATTATTTGGTACACATAACGTATATAATACACTAGCATCACTCACAGCATATGCATGCTTCACACCTGAACCTGAAAATATTGAATCTAATATAACAAATTATTTCAATTCACTTGATTTCTCAATTCTACCACCAGGCAGATTTGAAGTAGAAAAACTAGGTGATAAACTAGTAGGAATAGGTCAGGGAGATAATGGTGATGCATTAAAAGTAAATGTATTATTCATGAAAAAGGAATTATTTAATTCAGAAGCAGAATTCATATACTGTACGCCAGATGCTAATGAAGAAGAAATATTTGAAGATCATCTAAAAACATTAAAAACAGTTAATCCAACACATATAACAGTAGTTCCTGGAAGAGTATCCTTAGATGCTGCAGAGAAGTACTATGAGAAAATAGTTGAAAGTGGATTAAATGCAAGTTACTATCCAATAGAATATGATTTCGACAAACGAATAAAAGGAATTGTAAAACTAATTAATGAATCAGAATATTCTAATATAATAGTCACGGGCTGTGGTGAAGAACAAGCTGTATGGAATATAATTAAGAATAAAATAAAAGAAGAAAACAAAAACTAATACTAATCTCCTTCACTACTAATTTTTTTTAAAATAAAATAAGAATAATGATTTATTATAGATATAAATCTAAATCTAATGCATAGATTACGCGTAAAGTGTTTCGAATAATTTCTTCCTCAGTTTTATCATTAACTCTTATGATAAAAGAATTAATTATACGACCACCTCTTGATTCAATTCTTTTTTTCATATCATTTAAGACGCCATGTCCCTGCCTGGTATGAGTTGTTGTGTATATAATCACATCCTTATTCTTAAAGTCGCAATTATCTATAAAAGTTAATATAGCAGGTGAAGGATTACCTAATGTAGAAGGACTTCCCATTAAAATAAGATTATATTTACTTAAATCTATACTACTTGGCTGAATTTCTGTTTTAGTAGAACGCATAGCATTATAATTATTACGAATACTATTAAAGAAACCTTTCTTTCTTTTTAAATCAATTATTTCTATACATTCACCATTCACCCTTTTAGCTAAGAATTCTGAAACAATTCTGATTTCCTTATTTGTTGAATATGTTACTAAAACAGTCATAATAATCCTCTTTTACATGTTTATACTAAATTAAAATCTGATAAGGCTATTCGTGTATTATTTACCATATCTTCTTTTGTTCCATTACTGTATATGGAGAAGCCACCTATGACATTACCATTATGTTTTTTCACTTGTCTTGCAAGACGTTTCATGGCAATGTCGCCACCAATACATTTTAGTGTATTGAATAATATTACATTTTTATTTTTGAAATCGGTGTTATCTATAATTTTCTTTATTGCAGGAGTTACACTACCTAACCATACAGGTGTACCAATAAATATTGTTTCATAATAGTCAACATCTATCTTTCTTGGGTTAATACTAGCTGAATCAATAGCACTAGTAAACAGATAATCTAGAACTGTTCTATGGATAGTATAATCAGTAATTTCCCTTAAATGAGCTTTTAATTCTTTTTTAATTGTTTTAGCAACGGTTAATGTGTTACCTGAATTAGAATATACTATAACTAAGCTTCTCATCTTAATTCTCCAAATCCTTTAATGCTTTCTTTGTTAATTTGGGGATGTCAGTGTTTTTAGTAATTATTGCAAAGGAGTTGGTTATGTTTCCTTTCTTTGTTTTTATCTGATTATTTAACTCTGATAATGCATTATCTGAACCTGATCCGCTCATTGTTACAAATGTTATAACGTTTTTGCCTTCAAAGTCACAGTTGTTTACTAGTTGCATTATGGCTGGTGCTATTCTTGCACCCCATACAGGGGAACCGATATATATTGTATCATAATCTTTTAAATCTACTCTTTCAGGACTTATTTCGGTATTTGCGTTGAATTTTATGTCTATAACTCCTTTTACGAAGCCACGTAGACCAGATCTATTTGTTAAATCTTTAATTTCCTGTGTATCAGCAGCTATTTCTTTCGCTATTGTTTTAGCTACTAATTTTGTTTTTCCTGTTCTTGAATAATAAATTACTATATCATTCATATTTTTTTTAACCCCTATTTCAATTATTATTTATATAATTTAAAAAAAATTTACTTTATTTTTGTTCTATACTTATTATTATGTTTTTCATTCAAGTTTATATTTTTTGATTTAGTTTCTTTTAAAAAATAGTTTAAGTATAGGGGTGATAGATGAATATAATTTATTCATCATTTAATGCATCATGGGTTAATTTAATGATATCTGTATCTTTTGTTATAATAGAGAAAGACCTGATAATCTTTCCACCCTTTGATTTTATAGCATCGTTTAAGTTATCCAGAGCCTTTTCTGCACCATTACTTGTAAGTGTTACAAAACTTACTACATTAGTATTATTAAAGTCATTTTCCTCTACAAACTCAAGTATGGCTGGTGTTGCTTTAGATGCCCATACTGGAGAACCAATATATATTGTGTCATATTCTGATAAATCCACAGCATCATATTCAATGCTTGTCTTCTTTCCACGCATTGCATCTATTGCACTAGTTAAGAATTTGATTGATCCATCCCTATTTGTTTTATCAATAACTTCTAATAATTGAGCATCTTTTTCTTTTGCTATTTCCTCTGCAATAGTCTTTGTTTTATTTGTTCTTGTATAGTATATTACTAAGTCTGTCATTTATAAGCCACCTAGTTATATAAAGTTTATTTTGATATTTATACTTACATGTACTTTTAAGGATATAATCCTACTTCTTTTAATCCTGTTGTCTCATCAAATCCAAACATGATATTCATGTTTTGAACTGCCTGACCTGATGCTCCTTTAACAAGGTTATCAATTGCAGAGATAACTACTAGCTGGTCTTCATCATCAAGAGAAATACCACCTATTTGGCAGTTGTTAGATCCACGTACACTTGCTAGCAGTGGTACTTTATTATCCTTTAACACCTGTACAAATGGTTCATCCTTATAGTATTCACTGTATAGGTTGTATATATCTTCTGCTGTCACATCATCTTTTATTAGGAAGCTGTGATTAGTTGTGAGTATTCCACGAATTACTGGTACAAGGTGTGGTGTGAATGATACTTTAACATCTTTACTACCAAAGTTTCTTAGTTGTTCTCTTATTTCAGGTGTGTGTCTGTGGTTTGCTATAGCGTATGGTTTAACGTTATCAGTACAGGTCGGGTAATGTGTTCTTTCATTAGGTTTTACTCCTGCTCCACTTACACCACTTTTACTGTCTAGAATTATTCTATCTACTAACTGGTTTTCTACTATTGGTAGACTAGATAATATTCCTCCTGTTGGGAAACATCCAGGGTTAGCTATTAATGTTGCATCTTTTATCTGGTCTCTGTTTATCTCAGGTAATCCGAATACTGCATCTAATTCTGGATGTAAATGTTTCATTCCATACCATTTCTCATACACTTTATAATCACTGAATCTGAAATCTCCGCTTAGATCGATTACCTTTGATCCATTGTTCAGGTATTCTGGCACTAGTTTCATTGATGCTCCGTGTGGAAGTGCACTGAATACAACATCAGCATCAACATCCTCTGGTTTTGGGTTTGTGAATTTAAGATCTACTCCTTCTAGATTTGGATGTAGTTCTGATACATATTCTCCCTCATTTTTACGGCTTGTAACAGTTTTTATGTTTACTTTTGGATGTTTTAGTAGTATTCTCATTAGTTCTCCACCAGTATATCCACTAGCACCTATTATTGCTACATCTATTTTACTCATGTTTTATTTTCTCCTTATAATTAATTTATTAATATGCGTATGGTTTAACGTTTTTGAAGTGTGTTTTTGCAACTTTATCTATTACGTCTTTGTTAATATTTTTTGGTTTTGTTTTTCTTAAGTTAATATTATATCTTTCTTCTATTTCTTTTAAGGTTTGTTCATAATTGTATTTTGCTATTATGCTACTTGTAGCAACGGGTATGTATTTTTCACCGTTTGATTCCTGTATTACTTTGATTTTATCATTAATGTTAAGATATTCATTCATCTTTTTATAATCAAATTTATCAATAATAACCAGTACATCTGTTGTCTGAATATCCTGCAGTAATTCTGTTATAACCTTTGAATGAAGGTATGCCAGTAAGTGATTCAGGTTTTTTCCCTTACTGGTGAATTTCTGGTATAATCTATTGTAACTGAATGGTTTAAGAATGATTGTTCTGCTGTTAATGCCTAGTTTTTCTATTTTAGGGTATAATTTATAGATTTGTTTTGTTGATAATTTCTTACTATCAGTTACTCCAATACGTTTTAATTTCAAATTATCCTCATGTGATGTAGATACTGCTGTTACAACAAGTGGTCCATACCATTCACCTTTACCAGTTTCATCAGAGCCTATGGTAAAACTATAGTTATCTAGTAAACTATCACTATTATATGAGCTAATTTTATTATAAGTATAATTTTCACCTGTAGAATTGTATTCTTTTATTTCTAGGATAGAACCTAACAAATCACGAGTATTACTGTTATCATTATAAACTAACTTCTTAGAATTATACAAAATAAGAACAACATCACCATCCTTAATACGAATACGTTCATACTGATGAGGCTTTTCATGACGTAAATTACGAGTCTGATAAATAAACTTACTAATCTTATCATCTGTTAACTTTATAGATTTCATAATAAAACACTGACAATAACTTTTACATAAAAAAATATTCTTCACTTAAAAAAAGATAAAAAGAGGGAGAGGAATTATTCACGTACCATTGTACCAATACCATGCTTAGTGAAAATCTCAAGTAATATAGAATGATTAAGTCTACCATCCAATATATGAGCAGTTTTAACACCATTCTCCACAGCATTAATACAAGTTTCAACCTTAGGAATCATACCACCAGTAATAACACCCTCACGGATTAACTCTTTTAACTCATCAGTTCTGATACGTCTAATAAGACTATCAGGATCATCAGGGTCAGTTAAAATACCTGGAACATCAGTTAATACAATTAACTTCTCAGCATCAACACTAGAAGCAATAGAACCTGCAACAGTATCAGCATTCAAGTTAAGAGTATTACCATCCTTATCAATACCAATAGGTGATATAACAGGAATATAATTATTATCAGTTAAATCATCAACAATCTTCCTGTTAACCTTATCAATCTTACCAACATATCCAAGGTCAACCTCTAATATTTCACCATCTTCATGTCTGATCTTTGTAGGACCCTTACGTGATGATTCAAGAAGATATCCATCCTTACCAGAAATACCTAAACTCTTACCACCATGTAAACCGATTTTAGACACAATCTCAGTGTTAATCTTACCAACAAGAACCATCTTAACTATCTCCATGGTCTCCTTATCAGTAACTCTTAAACCACCAATAAATTTAGGTTCTTTACCCATTTTATCCATGGAACGTGATATCTCAGGACCACCACCATGAACTACAATAGGCTGCATACCTACATATTTAAGTAATACTGTGTCTCTTGCAGTGGAACTCATAGCATGCTCATCAATCATAGCATGTCCACCATACTTAATCATAATCTTCTTATCATGAAATTTCTTAATATAAGGTAATGCTTCAATTAAAACATTACTAATTTCTAACTGTTCTTGTTCTACCATAAATCTCAACTAACTCCATTAAATAATCCAAAATAAATAAAATATCTACGTAGTGTACTCCGCATTAATTCTAACATAATCATACGTTAAATCACAACCATAAGCAGTTGCACTTTCCTTACCCTCATGTAGGTCAACACGTATAATTAACTCATCCTTCTGCATAAGATTCTCAGCAGCCTCTAACTTCTCAGGGTCATCATAAGTTGTAACTGTACCCTTATCAACAATAACAACATTATCATCACCAGAACCAATGCTAATAGAAACATTATCAGGGTCAAAATCAACACCAGAATAACCCATAGCACTAATAATTCTACCCCAATTAGGATCAGCACCAGCAACAGCAGTTTTAACTAAACTACTAGACACAATACTTTTAGCCACAACAACAGCATCATCATAACTATCAGCACCATCACATACAACTTCTATTAACTTGGTGGCACCCTCACCATCCTTCGCAATCTTCTTAGCAAGGTTAGTGCATACATAATTAAGTGCCTCATAGAAGTTATCATCAACAGCACCTTTAACATCATTAGTACTCATTAATAATGCAGTATCATTAGTACTTTCATCACCATCAACAACAACCATGTTAAATGATTTCTGTACACTGTCACGTATAGCATCCTGTAATGTATCCTTATCCATTTCAAGGTCTGTGACTATGAATGCTAGCATAGTACCCATATTAGGTGCAATCATACCAGAACCCTTACACATACCAGCTACTCTGAAGACGGTGCCATCATTTAATGTTGATTCAACAGCACATTCCTTACTGACAAGGTCTGTTGTACGAATAACATCAGCTGCACAGCTGGCACATTCCCTGCTATTACCAAGACGTTTAAGAGATTCCTCTGCTACTGGTTTAATAATATCCATAGGCATCTGCCTACCAATAACACCAGTAGATGCTGTTGCAACATCCTCAACCGGAATGTCTAATGTATCAGCAACAAGCTGTGCTAATTCTAAACCTTTTTTCATACCGTCCTCTTTAGTATAACAGTTAGCATTTCCACTGTTAATTATAACAGCTGAAATTTTACCATTTTCTAAATGTTTTCTTGTAATATCAATAGGAGCTGCATATACCTTGTTTTGTGTGTAAACAGCAGCAGCTGTTGAGTTTTCATGGTAAAGTATGCTTACACCATATTTACCTTCCTTATATCCACTAGCTTGTAAACTACTAATGGAACATATACCATTGTCTAAAATTTTCATCATATCATCCGTATTATAAAAAGAAATTTTTAAAAAATAATTTTCATTCTAGAAAAGAAGATTAAGAGTAAAAATGAATACTCCCCTATTTTATTTGAGTATTCGTAATATTTTATTTTAATAATAATTTTTTATTATTTATATGTTGTTACCGTGATTATTGTTATTATTGTTGTTATTATTATTGTTGTTGTTATTGTTGTTATTATTATTGTTGTTGTTGTTATTGTTGTTATTATTATTGTTGTTGTTATTGTGGTTATTATTGTTATTGTTCTTATTGTGGTTATTATTATTGTTATTGTTATTTGAATTATTTCCTTTACCTGAAGTTGTATTGTAGTTGTTGTAATTGTTATTGCTTGTTTGTTCGTATATTATTGTAGTATTGTTTGTTTCGTTTGTTGTATTGTTCAGTGTTGTATTATTTGTGCCATTGTTTTCGAATAAACTTCCTAAATCTAGGGAGGGTGCATCGAAGTGTATTACAGTTGCGCCTAGTGAGCCACATAGCATTGCAATTATTCCTACAACTAATACAAGTATTATCTTTGAATTTGTTGATGACTTAATTTTAATACCTCCCCTATTCTCCTGTGGCTACTACGATTATCAGGGTTATCAGTATACCTATTAATCCTAGCCACATGTTTCCAGTATTCCAACCAACCAGTGTTAACAAGAATATGAATATGAATACTCCAATTAGTGTTGCAGATTTTGTTGTAAGATAGTCTATCATTGATCTTGTGAATTCTGTTGGTATGTAGTATGCGTATTTACCATTTGCCATGTCAAATACTATTACTGGTGTGTTGTCATGTATCTTGATTGAATCTGTTAGATGAGCATTTTCTCCAGCTTCTTTTCTACTGTTACCTATTCCTACTCGTAGATTTAGTCCATTATTTAATGCATACCATGCACAGTCCAGTCCTGTTTTCAGTGCTATGGACTTTGATGGATAGTTAATAATTAAATCGTCTCCACCTACACGGTAACCCTCAATTTTACCTTGTCCCTCATTGGCTATGTATGCATTAATATCATTCATAATCTCTATGAGCCTGTCTTTTCCGTATTTTGATATAAATCCTGTGGAATCCTTTGCATCTATATACATAAAATTGTCTACTTGTACAGGTGTGAGTTTAACTTTTTCAGTGGTAGGTATTGTTTCGAATATTACACCATATTCTCCTCCGAGTTTGGTGAATCCGACTCCTGACACTTCTCCTATTTGAGCATCCATTTCTATTGCTCTTTCAATGGAGGCAGCACCAGTCATTCCCACTGCTCCTCTTACGTTAACTCCTTGCTGCATTCCCAGAGAAATCATTTTAATTGCTATTCTTATACCTTCCTTCTTTGAAGGCATGTGTGAAACAAGTTCTGTTTTACTTTTTTCTATGATTTCTCCACCTACTACTTCAACCATCTTTGCGAAAGATTCTATAACTGGTGATCGTTTGAATATTTCTATGTATAGATAACGATCATTTCCCATTATAATGTTACTTAGCAGTGCATATTCATTGATTTTATTTTCTGCTGGTCTGATTTCAATGAATTTCCTGTTTAATGGTAGGTCACGTTGATCTATTTCTCTTTCAAGGTTTTGAAAAATACTTTGACTATTTATCTCAGCAGGCTTGATTTCTACAAGCATTGTTTTTGTGAGGTTTATGAGTGAAACATATTCTGTTTCTAAATCATTTGTAGCGTAGTAATTTGTTCCTATACTAATAACTTTTTTATTTAATAGACGAGAGAATAGGATTTTTAATAATCCTTCAAAAGCCATTTATCTTTTGCCTCCACGTTCTATTGAAATTTCGAATTGTCCTGGTTTTTCCATTAACATACTTGGTTTTACTGATACTATTGGGAATTTCCATGTTCCTAGTCTGGCTGCCATTGTACTTGCTATATTTCTTGAGTTGTGTTTAATAAATGAGTAATCTGAGTCATTTATTATTATGTCTAGGTTGTATGGTGATTCTTCTAGTACTTCATCTGAGTATATTATGTTTAATTCGAATGTTCCAGGTCTTGTGAATAAGTCATTTCTTACTGCTACTAGTGGTGAGTGGTCAAGGTTTAACTTGTTTCTTACGGTTATTGCTATTGTTCCTGCGTTACGTACTGCTTCTTTGTAGTCTTTTGGGTTTACCAGTACGAATATTAGGAAGTCTGATTCTTCCATTCCTTCATCTACAAAGCTTACCATTTTGTTTAATATTGGTATTTTTAAGAATACATCTTCTAGTTTTGAATCAATAGCGTTTGCGTCTTCATCACTTACTCTGCTTATAGCTTCCTGTGCTACTGCAAGTCCTGAAAATTTACGATTTTTCTTAGATTTATATACGTCAAATCCTCTTTTTTCAAATTCATTTAATGATTTAGAACAGATTTTTTGAAGTATGTTTTTTACTTTTTTAGGAGGCGCTGGTTTTCCAATTTGGAAGCGACCATTTTTTACTCTGTATGGTAGTCTTCGACTGTCTATATCCTGAAATTCGTCTCTATAATCTCTAAATAAATCGTTTGATAATATTTTTGCGTCTTTTTCATATGCTAGGTTTAATATGTAATGATCAGCTATAGTTCCAGCTGGTACTGGGAATACTTCTTCGTTCTGAATCATTTCATTAAAGCCATCTTTATCATCAATTTCATGTCGTAGTGGTGCATCGGCTAGAACGATTGGTTCATGTCCTAACTTTTTAAGGGTATTTATAGCTACTTTTAGAGTCTTTAAGCTGGGTGTTACTTTTCCTGTTTCTTCATCAGCTTGTTGTCCGTAATATGCTACATTTGACCCATCAACAATTATTTTCAAAAGATCACCTTTTATATGTTTATTTTAATTTAAAAAACTGTTCCATTATTAATAATTATATCTGTATATAACATTTTTTATAGTTATCTTTTATAATCTAAATTAGATTTATGGTTGTGTTAATTCTTTCTCTGTTCCATCAGAATTATGCTGTGTTATCTCAACATATTGATTGTCTATCTCTATAATATTATAAGAAGGACAAGTATTTCCTCTTAGCTTCATTGATGAAACTGTTCCTGCAGTAGAGAATATCGTATTTTTCATCTTCCATAAATGTGGAACGTGTTTGTGTCCAGATAATACTAGGTTAACATCATTTTTCAGTAATGCTAACAATATATCTCCAGCATCACTTAGAATATTTCTCTCTCTTCCAGTGTTTGGTATAGAGATGATATGGTGGTGAAGAGCTATTATTATAAATAATCCTCTTTCCTTAGCATCGGCTATTTCTTCTTCCATGAATTTCTTCTGAAGTCGACCAATTTTACCATGTCCTAGATCAGGTTCACTACTGTCCAATCCTATTATCTTTATTGCTTCCTCTTTTAATTCAAGAGTACCATATCTTTCACCAAAGAGATCTTCAAATACTTCGTCACCAATATTACGTGCATCATGATTTCCCGGTACTATTATCTTAGTTGGTTCTATCATGTCAATGTATTTCTTTGCTTCAACAAATTCCCTATAGAATCCATGATCTGTCAAGTCTCCTGTAATAATTACAGCAGATGGTTTCATTTCATTTATTTCATCAATAGTTTGTAGTAATAGGTCTTCTCTAAACTGAGTGTAACCAGTATGTAAATCTGATATATGGACAATAGTTGTCATCTAGGATAACCTCATTATAGCTTCAGCTAAATCTCCATTAGTTTCTTTTAAAGCTTTTTCTGCTTCTTTTTTGGATTTTCCTGTCTGTGATGCTACTAATTCAATGTCTTCATCAGATATCTCTGCTTCTTCAGTACTTTCACTGTTTTTTATTCTTTCTTCTGCTTTACCTGTAACTTGGTATGTTTCTTGTCCCATAGCGTTCATGATGTTTACTTCAGCATCTTTGATTACTATTTCTTTGTCTTTGAGTACAATCACTACTTCTTCTACTCCTTTAAGTTCTTTCATGTTCATACCCATTTTTTTCATGGTTCTTTCCATTTGTTTTAATTGTTTTGGATTTATTTTTCCACCTGGAAACATAACATTATTCCTCCTATAATTTGAATTCTCGTTATTATCGTGTTAATAAAAATCGAGTCCTTAAACTAATGATATATTTTTTAAGATTATATCATTGTATTCTATTTATATCTATATGTGATTTTTATTATATTAAAATTAATCTTTTTTAATATTATGATTTTAGAATTAGTTATGTAGTTTAAATGATTTTATTTAATTAGTTGGATTAAATTATTAAATTTATCTTTAAAAAAAATAGTGAGTGGGGGGGGGAAGTATTGGTATATTATTCATCATCTTCATCGTTTTCATGTTCTTGTAGGGCTAATTCACTTACAAGCTTATTTATACGTTTTTTCTGGTCTTCTATTCTATTAAATAGTTTAAATAATAGGTAAAACAGTATAATTATCGCTGTAATATATAATACATCAAGACCTCTTCCTAATCCAAAGATACTAGCTAGATGTATACTTATCTCTGGGAATACTGCTGCTATTATTACCAGTATCCATATTGCTAGCCATAGCAGATACATTCCAAGGTTAAGAGTATCTTTTTGAAATCTCCTAGTTATCAGAAACATGGCAAGAAGGCTTATTATTATTATAATTATTTGATATGTAAACAAAGTGTCCTACTCCTATTTTATTGTTTCATTTAGGAATTCTAGTAAAATCTTTATACCTACAAGGGTATTTGTTCCTTTTTCTATAGTTCTTTTATCATATATTGTTGTCATTGGTACTTCTAGCAGTTTTAGATTTCTTCTTTTTATTTCACCGATAATTTCTGATGAAACACCATATTGCGGTGATTTTAACTGTAGTTTACGTGCTGCATCTGCTGTGAATGCTCTTAGTCCTGACTGTGAATCTGTTACCATCTTTCCCTGGAATAGAAATGTTATATGATTCATTACTGTGTTACCAAATTTTCTTCCTGATGGCATGTCTTCAAAATCTCTTGCACCGATTACAACATCCGCCTCATGATTTTGTAATGGTGGATACATATTATAAAGATCATCCGGATTATGCTGGCCGTCAGCATCAAATGTGATTATGATATCTGCATCTTTACTTAAGGCTGCTTTAATTCCTGTTTGAATAGCACCGCCAAGTCCAATATTAATAGCATGTCTGTAATGCCATACTTTTCCACGATATTTTCTTACTAATTTACGTGCTATTACCGGACTATTATCCATTGATCCGTCATCTATTATTAATACGTAAAATCCACGTTCAACAAGTTCGGAGGTTACTTTTTCAAGAGTTTTTTCTTCATTGTAACAGGATAGTATAATGTAAATTTTAGATGTTATCGGAGGTATGTTTTCTTTGTTCATTTTGTTATTGACCTGTTTTATTTCCTTTAATAATTTTATTTAAAATGTTATGTTATATTTATATAGAAAGTTCTTTTTATATTTTTTAAAAATAACTTGAATTTATCACTTAGAAACAGAATTATATACACAGGTAATCAAAAAAAATTCCAAAAAAATTTAATAAAAAAATAAGATGGGACTAAATTCACAAGTTAAATAATTATTCATTCACCAGTCTTAGAACATCAACCATTCTAGTAGCAAGATTTACAGATGTTTCAATACCCACATCATCCGCACTGGTATTTCCGGCACCAGTACCACCATAATGAGCAGTAGGCCTGTTATCTCCAATAATAATAGCACCCTGTATCAGGAAGAAATCATGAATAGATGCAATAGTACTCTCCTGACCGCCGTTACGGAATCCGCCAGTACTGATAGCACCGCAAACAGTATTCTTCAATGCATGATTATTACGTAGTGGACGTAATCTGTCAATAAATGTCTTAGCAAGTCCAGTCATATCCCCGAAGTATACAGGACTACTCATAATAATACCGTCAGCATCTCTGACAATTTCTGCAATATCAATCATGTCATCATCAATGACACATTTATCAGTCTTCTTACAGGCATCACATCCCCTGCAGAAGTTAATATCTTTATCATGTAATGTGATTAATTTAGTTTCTATACCTTCACTGGCTATTCTGTTAAGTGCTGTCTGTACTAGAAATTCGGTGTTACCCTTACTTCTAGGACTTCCTACAATTCCCACAACTTTCATACTACTAACTTCCTTATAGTTTTGAGCAGTTAACAAGCTTTGATGCCATATTTATGTAGGATAATGTTATATCATCCCAATTGTTCTTGCTTTCAATATATTCTCTTGCTTGTCTACGTAGTGTCTTGTTAACATCATCATTTTCTAGAACATATCGTATTTTCTCTTCTAATTCTTCAATATTTTCAGGTTTAACAAGATATCCTGTCTTTTTATCTTTTATAACTTCTTTAATTCCCTTGGATTTATATGCTATTGTCGGTGTGTAACAAGCATTAGCTGTTGTAGACAATATTCCAAATTTCTCATGTGTTGATGGTAATACTAGAAGATTTGCAAGCTTCATCTGATAGATTAGTTCTTCCTGGCTTACATTGTCTATAAATTCAACATGATTCTGAATATTATTTGTCCTAATAATCTCTTCCAGATGTTCTTTTTCAGGTCCGTCACCTATAATTACAAGTTTAATACCTGGCTGAACTTCTTTTAGATGACATATTATTGTTAGCAGATGATCTATATTTTTATATGCTGTCAGAGTACCTACATACAATATTCTATCATGATTTTTTGTCTTGCATTTAATTTTATCAATATTATTAAGATTTACACCTATAGACATTAATGCTATCTTATCTGGATTGACATCATATTTGTTTACTAATTCATTTTTAGTGGATTCATTAGTTGTTAATACTTTATCATACTTTTTAATTGATACTTTGTTAACAAAATTGTTGAATGTTTCTGTATCATCATTATTTAATTCGTATACTGTGCCTATTACTGGTGTATGGCTTAATTTAGATACTAGTGTTGTATATATTGATGATGAACGTGACTGAATATCTATTATGTCATAATCATGTTTTCTTATCCATAATAGAATTGATTTCACATAGTTTAAAACAGTGTATTTAACTATATTTTCTGATTGTTTCATTTTTGGACCTATACGGTATATGTGAACACCATTCAATACTTCATGTTCAGCATCATTATCCTCGCTTTTCATTGAAATTATGTCAACATCATGTCCAAGCTTTACTAAGTTTTTACTTAGTTCACAACATCGAAAATTTCCACCATTTTTTGAGTTAGGTGAAAATGATTCTAAAATCATACAAAATTTCATTTTAACTTAGTCCTATATTCCTTTATATCTACTATAACAGTAGATTTTTAATAAATAATAAATACATACTTCATATTTATAGTAACATAATATAAATATTATCTATTTTTAGGTTAAGTATTCTTTAATTTTCCAAATAGTTATATAAAAATTATAATTAAGAATATTTTATTAGTATTCTATGATATCTGATTTATTTTCAAAAAGTATACTAATATCATTTTTTTTAAATAGGTAATTACTTTATTTTAAAAAATAAGCGATATTTTGAGGAAATTAGGGTAACTTATATATATAAAAATTTTAAGATTTTTTATTGTCTGTTACCTATACAGACAAATACATAAGTTTTATATATAAAAACACCTTTTGAGTTTTATAAAAAAACATTAACAGGGAACATTATTTTGAATTATTCTGTGTTATATTTAGCCATAGTATAATAATAGACTAATTTCCTAAAATAATGTTTTTAAAGTTTTTTTTACTATAACTTAACTAACATTTTCTACTTGTTTTTTAATTTTTCCTGTTCTCTGTTATACATTGGTTCATATAATCGTTTATATATTCCACTAGGAACTACATAAACCAGTAATAATAATAATGATATGAAAAATCCCTTAATCCATCCGCTATGTTTATATAATACTGCTATTAGTGATATGAGATTATTTTTAATGTCAGGTCGACCTGTGGCTTTATCTACCATTACAGCAACAGGTAATACTATCAGGTAATTGTTTGTGGTTAGTGAATGATTATCCAGATTTTGATAACAAATCTTTCTATACTTTGAATCTTTTATCATTAATGCTGAGTTTAGCCATCCGTCATAGAACTTGGTGAATGTGTACGTGAATGAATCATTCTGTGGATTTTCACGTTGAATAACAAGATCTCTTTCTGATTTATATATGAAATAATTATTTTCAACTGCCTTATTAATTAACACGAAGTGCGGGAAGAAGTTTGGAATATTATCATATCCATGTATCATTGCTTCAGTATCATAAATACTTGTTCTGTAGATGTATCCAGAGATGAATGCCATGTCCATGAAGAAGTTTCCCTGCATTATGTCAATTAATTCCTGTGTGTATATTTCACGGGTGCTTGTCTTATCAGTTCCTTTAATTTTATTCTTCTTGTCTAGTAATTGATTTAATGATTCGTCTGACGGATTTTCTGGTGTTGTCGGTAGCATTGGTGAGCATATATCTATGATATCATATTTTTTAGATTCAATGGCTTCTATCACATCATCTGTAACTGTGAAATCATAATCATCATTATCTCCTACAATCCATGTGTAATAGGATGTGGATGTTTCAACAGCTCGTAGTATATTAGCATTTCCCCCGATATTAATGTTATGACGTTTTATTATCATGTTTGGAAATTTACCTACGTATTTTTTACATATTTCCTGGGTGTTATCTGGTGAGCAATTATCTAGTATTGTTATTTTACAGTTTTTGAATGGGCTATCTAATAATTGTTCTAATGTTTTATCTAAATAGGAATCTCTGTTGTATGTGATTAGTATTAATTCTAATAGGTCTTCTAACATTATTATCGTTCCATTTTTTTATTAATATTTATATTTAGAATAATTATTTATTAATTTTTGTTTAATAAAATTAAAAATTAAGTTAATTTTAATAAATTCAGTGGTAATATATATTATTATAAGAATTTTTATTCTATTTTTAGAATAATCTTTCATTTTTAATATTTGAATAACGGTGGAGTGTTTTCATGAATGATACAGAGAAACAAATGATTGAAATATTGAAGACATTAAAGAAAGATTACGGAGTAATAGCAGTAAAATCTGAATTTGAAACAGAAGGATCAAGAAAAGATGAACTAACAAAACTACGCGACATCATATCCAAATCAGGCTTAAAAATGTACATCAAAATAGGAGGATGTGAAGCCGTACGTGATTTAGACGATTGTAAAATATTTGGAGCAGACGGAATAATGGCACCAATGATAGAAACAGCATTCGCAGCTTCAAAATTCAGAGGAGCATTTAACAAAGTATTCCCCTCAAAATCCGATGGAACAATAGACAAAATAATAAATCTAGAAACAATCACAGCATACAACAATATGGATGACATATTCAAAGAAAACCAGGATTTTCTAAACACAGTAGTAATTGGAAGAAGTGACTTCTCAAAATCATGCAACATACCAAAATTAGATATTAACGGTAAACAAATGATGGAATATTGTACAAACATAATTGACAAATCAAATGATTACGGATTTAACTCAGCATTCGGAGGAACAATATCAGTAAAAAGTATAGATTTCATCAAAGAACTAGAAGATAAAATAGATAGATTTGAAACAAGAAAAATAGTATTTGACATAGAAAAACTCAACGGAAATTACTCAGAAGCAATTGACACAGCAATAACATTCGAATACCTATACCTGAAAAACAAGCTAAACTATTACCAGTCAATAGTAGATGAAGACAAACAAAGATTCGATGACCTTAAAAGCAGAGTTGATGTAGAATTATAGTGATTATATGAATAAAGTAGTGACATTTGGAGAAATAATGCTAAGATTATCCCCCGAGGGCTATTACAGATTTCTCCAAGCAAATAAATTTGATGTAAATTATGGTGGAAGCGAAGCAAACGTAGCTATCTCATTAGCTAATTATGGAATAAACTCAGTATTCATAACAAAAATACCGTCTAATGAAATAGGACAAGCCGCTATAAACACATTAAGACAATACAATGTAGATACAAATAGTATAGTACGTGGAGGAGAACGTCTGGGAATATACTACATGGAAAAAGGTGCAAGTCAAAGACCATCCAAAGTAATATATGACAGAGCATACTCCTCAATATCACAGGCAAAACCAACTGATTTTAACTGGGATGAAATATTTAACGATGCAGAATGGTTCCATTTCTCAGGAATAACGCCAGCATTAAGCAAGCAATTATCCCAGATATGTATCACCGCATGTAAAAAAGCAAAACAACATAACGTCACAGTAAGCTGTGACCTTAATTACCGTTCAAAACTATGGACAACTACAGAGGCAAATAAGATAATGACAGAAATCATGCCATACGTAGATGTATGCATAGCTAACGAGGAAGATATAGATAAAGTATTTGGAATAAAAGCTGAAAATACTGACGTAGAAAAAGGAAAAATAAACTATCAGGGATATGAAAGTGTAGCAAAACAGATACATGATAAATTTGGCTGTAAAATAGTAGCATGCACACTAAGAACATCCATATCAGCAAGTGATAATAAATTCACATCAATACTATATGACGGTGAAAAAATATATCAGCCAAAAGAATACTCCATTCACATAGTAGACCGTGTAGGTGGAGGAGATAGTTTTGCAGCAGGATTAATCTACGGAATCCTACAGAAAATGTCACTACAGGATTCACTAGAATTTGCAACGGCGGCAAGCTGTTTAAAACATTCCATTGAAGGAGACTTTAACATAGTCACAGTTGAAGAAGTAGAAAATCTTAGTAAAGGTAATGGTACAGGAAGAGTACAAAGATAACAAAACAATATAATAATATAATATTTCAGAGGCAAAAGATGAAGATAAGAGTAGCAGATTACATAGCACAATTTTTAGTAGAACATGATATAACCACCTTATTCACAGTTGTAGGTGGAGGTGCGATGCATCTGAATGATGGATTTGGACATAATAAAGACCTACACTGTATACACAATCATCATGAACAAGCATGTACAATCGCAGCTGAAGGCTACTATAGAATGTCAAACAAATTACCGGCAGTATGTGTAACAACAGGACCCGGAGGAACTAATGCAATAACAGGCGTACTGGGAGCCTATCTGGATTCCATACCAATGCTAGTAATATCAGGACAGGTAAAATATGAGATGACAGTAGCTAGCACAGGATTAGACCTAAGACAATTAGGGGACCAGGAATGGGACATAGTATCCACAGTAGATTCAATGACAAAATATGCGGAAATGGTGACTGACCCTAACAAGATAAAATACTGCCTTGAAAAAGCATTATATTTGGCAATGATAGGCAGGCCAGGACCATGCTGGATAGATGTGCCATTAGATATACAGGGAGCAATAATAGATACTGATGACCTTATCAGCTTTAATCCGGATGAATTGGAGTTAGACCTTGGTAAACCAGTGACAGATGAAGTATTACAGAAGGTAATAGATAAAATCATAGAAGCAAAAAGACCAGTAATTTATGCTGGAAGTGCTATAAGAACTAACGGTGCTTATGATGAGTTTATTAGTGTAGTTGAGAAATTAAATATTCCAGTGGTAAATGCATGGAATGCAACTGATTCACTAGAATATGAAAATGAGTTAACTGTTGGATGTGGTGGTTCATTTGGAGATAGACCTGCAAACTTTGCAGTTCAAAACAGTGATCTCGTATTTTCACTAGGATGTAGACTTAGTACTAGACAAGTATCATTTGCTTATGACAGCTGGGCAAGAGAAGCTTATAAGATAATGGTAGAAATAGATCCGAATGAAATCAAAAAACCAACATTAACAATAGATATGCCTATACAATCAGACATTAAGGAATTCTTAACAAAACTAAACAAATACCTTGATGATAATTATCATGATTATACCTTTGACTACTCTGACTGGGTAAAACAGTGTAATGTATGGAAATATAAATATCCAGTATGTGATAATTCAAAATATGAACAGAGAGAAAAAATCAACGTCTATGCATTTCTAGATACCTTGTCTGAAAATATGAAAGAGAATGATAAAATAGTTGCAGGAAATGGGGCTGCATGTGCATGTATCCATGGATATAAGCTTAAGAAAGGTCAGAGATTAGTAGTTAATTCCGGAGTAGCATCAATGGGCTATGATTTACCAGCAGCTATTGGAGCATGTCTGGGTGTTGAGGAGAATATAATATGTGTATGTGGTGATGGAAGTATTCAGATGAATATCCAGGAACTAGAAACAATTGCACATCTTAACTTGCCAATCAAGATATTTATAATAAATAATGAAGGATATCAGTCAATACGAATTACACAACGTTCCTTCTTTGAAAAACCATTTGTAGGAATAGGACCTGATAGCGGTGACATAAGCTTCCCTGAAATGAAGAAGATTGCTTATGCATTTGACATACCATATATTAGCTCTGATTCATTAGATACTTTAAGTGACGTGATTAAAGCTACATTAGAGGCAAGCACTCCTATGATTTGTGAGGTATTTGTTGATACAGAACAATCATTTGAACCAAAATCTGCATCTAAAAAGTTACCTGACGGTAAAATGGTATCTGCACCGCTTGAAGATATGAAACCATTCCTTGATAGAAAAGAATTAGAGGAAAACATGTACATCGACTTATTAAAAAATGAGTAAGATGGTGGGGTGTGGCAGTATATGAAAATAGTCATCACAGGTTCAACAGGAATGATAGGATTAGCATTGATTAATTTATTGAAAAATGAAAATATTGTATATGCTATCACACGTCCTAATTCAGATAAGATAAAATATATTCCACAGCACTCTAACGTTAAAATCATAGAATGTGATTTAAATAATCTAAGTAGCCTGGAAGATAAGATAGAACAGGCAGATATATTCTTCCACCTAGGATGGAGGGGAACCTATGGAAATTATCGTAATGACATCTATTCACAGATAGATAATATAAAAATTACCATGGATGCAGTGAAACTAGCATCACTATTAGGATGTAAATCCTTTGTAGGTACAGGTTCCCAGGCAGAATATGGTAATCATAATGAAACCTTAACAGAGGACACTAGTATTAATCCAGTAACACCATACGGAATAGCCAAATATACTTCTGGAAAATTAAGCAGATTATATGCTGATGAATTAAATATCAAGCATTGCTGGACTAGAATCTTAAGTGTATATGGACCAGGAGATAAAAAAACTCTCATAGGGTCCTGTATTAATGCAATATTAAATAATCAGCCATTTGACACAACTAATGGTGACCAGGTATGGGATTATATATACTCAGGGGATTGTGCAAAGGCACTGTATGAAATAGCAATAAATGGAGTTAATAATCAAACATATATAATATGCTCTGGTAAAAAAAGAAGGTTAAAGGATTATCTGATCGATTTAAAAGATTGTATTAATCCTGATTATGAATTAGGATTTGGAAAAAGAGATTATAATCCTAATCAAGTAATGTATCTTACGGGTGATATATCAAAGTTAGAAGAGGATACTAACTTTAGAATAGAAACATCCTTCAAGGAAGGAATTAAAAAGACAGTGGAATGGTTTAAAGAAAATAATTAACCATTACCATAATTAACCATCTATTTTTTTATTGATTTATGGCTTCTTTTATACATTTAATCATGTAATCTAGTTTTTCATTTGTCATACCAGGATATACTCCAATCCAGAAGGTATCTTTCATTATTTTATCAGTATTTTCAAGATTACCTATAACACGATATTTACTATCATCGCCACGTATCTGGTCAAAACATGGATGTTTAATAAGATTACCCGCAAATAACATTCTTGTCTGAACACCATGAGTTTCGAGATATTGAACAATATCATTCCTGTTTAAGTTATCCTTGACAGTAATCATAAATCCGAACCAGCTAGGATCTGAATTAGGCTCTTTCTCTGGAAGTATTAGTTTATCATCTAAATCCTTCAATCCCTCATATAACCTTTTGAAATTCTGTTTTCTTCTCTCAACAAATGATGGGAATTTATCTAGCTGTGCACATCCTACAGCCGCCTGCATATCAGTAGCCTTTAAATTATATCCAAAGTGAGAGTAAACATATTTATGGTCATATCCAACAGGTAACTCACCATATTTCTGTGTAAATCTATTTCCACAGAAGTTATCCTGGCCAGGTGCACACTGACAATCTCTACCCCAATCCCTGAAGGACCTTACAATTCTATTAAGAAGGGGATTATTAGTATAAACAGCACCACCCTCACCAGTAGTCATATGATGTGGTGGATAAAAACTACTAGTACCAATATCACCTACTGTACCTGTAAGTTTTGTTTTACCATCAATTGTATAAGTACTGCCAAGAGCATCACAGTTATCCTCAATTAACCATAAATTATACTTCTTACATATTTTCACAATTTTTTCCAGATTAAATGGATTACCAAGAGTATGTGCAACCATTATAGCCTTTGTCTTATCAGTTATGGCCTCTTCCACTTGTTCAGCATCAATATTATACTGTGGAATAGTAACATCAACAAATACTGGTACAGCACCATACTGTATAATAGGAGCTACTGTTGTAGGAAATCCTGCAGCTACCGTTATCACTTCATCACCAGGTTTTACCTGACGTTCCTCCAGTAATGGTGAAGTTAATGACATGAATGCAAGAAGATTAGCTGATGATCCAGAGTTTACAAAGGAACAATAGGTAACACCAAGATATTCTGCTAATTTTTTCTCAAATTCCTCAGTATATCTTCCAGAGGTTAACCAAAACTCAAGAGCACTATCTACTAGATTCATAACTTCATCATGATCATAAACCCTTGAAGCATAAGATATCCTATCTCCCTGCTTGAATGGCTTTTCCTGGTTATGATATCTGTCAGTATATTCCTTTACTAATTCCAGTATTTTTTTCCGTGCTTCTCCTTCTGTTTTATTTTCAAATATTTTAATTACCTCCATGTAATTCTTGACAGTATTCATGCATTTGTTCATGAGTTACTTCTAATAAGTTATCATTATTATAATAAGCTTTTGTCCATTCCACTGTTTTCTCTATCGCTTTTTCTATATTCCATACAGGCTTCCAGTTAAATACTTCTTTAATTTTATTGTTATCAAGTTTCAGGAACTTAGCTTCATGAGGTCCGTCATCTGATTTGTTGACCCATTTAACTTTAAAATCATTATCCTTGTTATAGTACTTACAGAATAAATCTGCTAATTCACCAGTAGTAATACAATCACTGGTATCCGGCCCAATATTATAATAACCTGCATACTTACTGTTATTGTATTGTTCTTTCATTATTGTTAAATAGATAAATATTGGCTCTAAAACGTGCTGATATGGCCTGATAGAGTATGGATTTCTGATGATTATATCCTCTTTTCTACCAACTGCTCTCACACAGTCTGGAATGATTCTATCATTAGCAAAATCACCACCACCAATAACATTACCTGCACGGGCTGTCGAACAAGCTATACCTATATCTTTGAAGAATGAATTGTTATATGAGTGTGTAACAAGTTCTGAGCATGATTTACTATTAGAATATGGGTCATAGCCATCTAATTTATCATCTTCCACATATCCTTCATCTTTTTCCACATTTTCGTAAACCTTATCTGTGGTAACATTCAGAAATGATTTTACACTACCAGTTTGTCTTATGCATTCACAGATATTGACAGTACCCATGACATTTGTCTGATATGTGTATAATGGGTCTTTGTAGCTATCTCTGACGATTGGCTGAGCTGCCATGTGAATAACAATTTCCGGTTCATATTCATTGAAGACCTTTTTCAGATTGTCAATATCCCGTATGTCTCCTATTATAGATGTTATTCTTGAATTAAGATCTAATAAATTATAAAGATTAGGTTCTGTAGGTGGATTAAGGGAGTAACCCACTACATCTGCATCCATATTAGCCAAGCATTCTGAAATCCAGGAGCCTTTAAATCCTGTGTGACCTGTAACTAATACTTTTTTATCTTTATAAAATTCATGCATTATATCACCATAATACTGATTTATTCCTTCCATATATACCATGGAGCTTTATCTTCTTGCCATAGTTTTTCCAGTGCGTCATGGTCTCTTTTTGTATCCATACATTTCCAGAATCCATGATGTTTGTATGATTTTAGTTCACCATCATGTGCTAGATTTTCCAGTGGATCTTTTTCAAATACTGTTGTGTCATCCTTTATGTAGTCTATTACTTCTGGCTGCATTACCATGAATCCACCATTTATCCATCCACCATCTTCTTTTGTTTTCTCGGAGAATTGTGTGATTGTCTCGTCTTCGTCTATTGTAAGTACTCCGAATCGTCCTGCCAGGTTTACTGCGGTTATTGTTGCTAGTTTTCCATGTTTTTTATGGAATTCCAGTAGGTCCTGCAAGTTTACGTCACATACCCCGTCTCCATATGTTAGCATGAATGGTTCATCATCTGGTAAATATTCTCTTATTCTTTTTATTCTACCACCAGTCATGGTATTTAATCCTGTGTCTACTAGTGTGACTTTCCATGGTTCTGAGTAATTGTTGTGTACTGTCATTTCATTTTTTGATAAATCGAATGTAACGTCTGATGTGTGTAGATAGTAATCTGCGAAGAATTCCTTAATCATATGTCCCTTGTATCCTAAACATATGATGAATTCATTGAATCCGTAGTATGAATATATTTTCATAATATGCCAAAGTATAGGTTTTTCACCAATTTCAATCATCGGTTTAGGTTTTAAATGTGATTCCTCTGATATTCTTGTTCCGAATCCTCCAGCTAGAATAACAACTTTCATCATAACACCTCTCTTTGTTGTTTTATCTTATGATTAATTCGTTAAGTAATATTAATCTATATTTAATAATATATTAATATTTAATTAAAAAAAATAAAGAATACTTTAATAAAAGAGTTAACTATCACTTATTAACCATACAATTAAAATTGTACTAATAAGAAGTATAACACAAAAATGATAAAACATATAATAACAAAAAATATGAGGAACAGATAATTATGGCACAATTCACATTTAACAAAACATCAATTGAAGGAGTATACATAATTGAAAACCAGGTATTTGGTGATGAAAGAGGATACTTCATGGAAACATACCAAAAAGACCTATTTGACGAGGCAGGACTAGAATTTAACTTTGTGCAGGACAACCAGTCACGCTCAAAGAAAGGAGTACTCAGAGGACTACACTTCCAATACACACAACCACAAGGAAAACTGGTAAGAGTAATAAAAGGAGAAGTATTTGATGTAGCAGTAGACCTCCGAAAAGATTCCCCAACATATGGAAAATGGGAAGGAGTAATCCTATCAGAGGAAAACAAAAAACAATTCTACATCCCTGAAGGCTTCGCACACGGATTTTTAGTATTATCCGATATAGCAGAATTCACATACAAATGTACAGATTTCTATAACCCTGGAGATGAAGGTGGAATTAAATGGGATGACCCAGAAATAGGAATCGAATGGCCTATGGATGATATTGATGAATTGATATTATCAGAAAAAGACCAGAAATGGAAAACACTAGCAGAAACAGAAACAGATTTCTAAACAGAATATAATATACATATACTGTTAAAAGTTAATGTATTAAAATAACCACCCTACTTTTTTTCATTTAAAGTATTATAAAATTAGGATGTATTTATAATCTAGATAAAAGAAGTTAAAAAAAGGTTATATGATGGGGAGAAATTATAATAAGTCTATTTTATCCCACTGAATTATACCATCTTCGAGGTATTCCTCATCACAGTGTACTTTCTCTACTTTACCAATGAATAATTCATGAGTACCATTCTCTGGTTTTACGGAAGTAACAACAGTACATTCAAAGTTAACAGGACAGTCTGTTAAAATAGGTGCATCTACAACATCACCATCAGCAGTGTTAATATTTGCTAGTTTATCTTCATCTCTGCGTGATACTGTTCCAAGATACTTGAATTCATCAGCAAAGTCTTTGCCAGGTATGTTAACTACAAATTTTCCTGTATCTTTTATCATATGATATGAGTATCTTGTTGGTACAATTCCTACCATTACCATTGCTGGTTCTAGACTTGCATTGGATGCAAATCCTACTGCTAATGCATTATCTACATCATCTTTACGGCATGATATGATTGTGTTAGGTTTTGGTTCAATTCTTGATTTATCAATTATAGCATCTTTTTTCATTTTATTTTCCTCCAGTAATGTTATAATAGATTTATTTTATCCCAGTTTACTGTTCCGTCATCGTTTAAGTATTCTTCATCACAGTGTACTTTTTCTACTTTTCCTATGAATAAGTCATGACTACCTGGTGAGTATATATCTGTTAATGTGCATTCATAGTTGATTGGACAGTCACTGAGTATTGGTGAATCAACGATATCTGCTTTTTCTGTGTTAATATTTTCCAGTTTATCTTCATCAAATCCGGATGCACTGCCTAGGTAGCTGAATTCTTCCTGGTAGTCTTTTGTTGGTAGGTTTACTACGAAGTTTTTTGTTTCTCTTATTACCTTGTTTGAGTAACGGGATGGTCTTACTGCTACCATTATTAGTAGTGGATCTGTTCCCGCGTTTGATATGAATCCTATTGCTAGTGCATTTTCTTTTCCATCTTTGCTTTTACAGGATACTAGTGCGTTTGGCATTGGTCTTATCCAGTTTGAGTCGTTTATGTCTTTTTTCATTTTATCTTTTTCTCCGTTGTATTGTATTTAATTTTTTTTGTAAGTGTAATATAATATTGTTATATATTAATTATCTATTGAATTGTAGTTATTTATTTTTTTCATAATATGAATTCTAATAAAAATAGAGTGTTGTATGTACATGGATTATTTATAATTTCTTATTTTATAGTTAGAGACTTGTTTATTTAAAAGTAGTAGTATCTATTATAGAATATTTTACTATAATTATTCGGATAATTGATGGTTAAAAGAAGTATTTACTGGGAGGATATGTATTTGAATCTTCCAGGTAATGCTTTGACATATGTTTCTTTTAGGTTTTTATTATTTCTTATATATTCCTCGTCAATCATGTCAATACTTGTTTCCTTATTATTTTTAGCTATTGATATCTGACTGTTTATAAATCCCTTGTTCTGTATAATATTTACTAATTCTTTTCCATGAGTTTTTGAGAAATCATTTATTTTTACCTCAGCCATATTAATTAGTTCTTCTTTCTGTAGGTTTAACTCTTTATTCATTTCCTTCATTTCATTGACTATTTCTTGTCCCCACTCTTTCAGATTTGTTTCCTGGCCATTTTTTAGTAGTACTGTATGTGGATTATATCCCTGCTCTGCTATTTTTTCTTCATTGTATACTCCTTCTTCCTGCCATTTATCATATTCTGTTTCTTCTTTAATTAAGAGATATATTATAAATAGATGTAGGAATTGCATGTCTTTTTTAGATATTCCACATTTATCGAATGAGTTAATATCTACAGTTCTTATTTCAATGTATAGTATACCATCATCTCTTAATGATTGTATCATGTTGTTTTTATCTTTTGGTTTTAGTCTGATTTGAGTGTATAATTCCTTGGCTTCTGATAGTTTTCCATTATCTATAAATCTGTTTACATCATCAAGGAAGTTTTTCACTGTATCATAGCGTGGGTAGAGGTGTTCTATGTTTTTATATCCACTTGTACCATTTCTGAATGATGGTCCTTTTGTACTGTAGTATCCGTCGTTTCCGTCTTCCTTTTCTAGTAGACTGAGACATTGTTTGGTGAATGTTTTATGTGCTCCTACTGAGCATCCTGTTAGGTATATTATTAGCCATCTGTATCTCAGGTAGTTTCTTGTTATTTTCAGGTATAGCTGGTCTTTGAATTCACGGTAGGTGTAGTTGTGTGTCGTGTTTTTGTATAGTTTTTCTATTGTTTCTTCTTTGAATGAGAAGTTGTAGTGTATACCGGATATTAGTTGTTTTTTTGTTCCATATTTTTTTGATAGTTGTTTTCTGTATTCTTCTGCCTGTTTTCCTGCTTTGTTGGTTTTATCGTATTTTGCTATCGGTATTTCTTCTGGTGGTGGTAGTATGCATGGCAGTGAGTTGTTCCATATGTATTCATCGTCGGGTATGTTTGTGTTTACTATGTCTACTAGGAAGGATATATTGTAGTATGCATTGTCTATTGTGTCGTATGTTGGTGTGACTATTTCTACTTGGCTTTCTGAGAAATCTGTTGTTATGTATGGGTTTTCGAGTTTTTTTCCGAATATTTGTGGATGAGGTGTTGTTGCTAGTTTTCCTTCTTTGGTTATACGTAGTCCCTCTTTTTCTAATCCAAAGTTTCCTGCTAATATCTCTTGTGGAGTTAATGTTTTTTGCAGAGTTTTCGTTGTAAATAGTGTCATATTATTTTATTAGTTTTTAGTTCTTATTAAATATTTTTAACATTGTTATAAAATTATTGATATAATAGAAAATAACATTTATAAAAAAATATAACAAAACAATTAATAACCAAGAAAAACAGCTGGTCAAAACATGATATATAACGTAAGTATAAGAACAGACATAGTAAACTACTACACGCCATGGCTACTTAATAGACTGAAAGAGGGATATGTTTACTCAAGAAATCCATACGACAAGCACCAAGTATCAAAGTTTGACCTAAGACCAGAACAAGTTGATGCAATGATATTCTGCTCAAAAAACTACAAACCACTCCTGGACCACATAGACAAGATAAACAAAAATTATAATATACTATGTCAGTACACTATCACAGCCTATGGAAAAGACGTAGAGCCCAACGTACCAAGCATAGATGAAAGCATAGAAACATTAACAGAATTATCAGAGATAATAGGAAAAGAAAGGATAGCATGGAGATATGATCCAATACTAATAACAGACAACTATACAATAGATGACCACCTGGAGACATTTGAATATATTGCCTCAGAAATAAACAATTATATTAATTATTCAATCTTTAGTTTTGTTGGCATGTACAGGAAAGTAAAAATAAACATGCCAGAGATAATACCATTTACAAGGGAAGATACTCAATATATAATAAAGCACTTAGGAAAAATAGCAAATAAGTACGGTATACCTATACAAACCTGTTTAATTAATGAAGATTTAACTAAGTATGGAATCAGAAATAGTGCATGTGTAACAACAAAGATACTAGAAGAGGCTAATAACATAAAATTCAGAAAAATTAAGCATATCGGACTAAGAGACGGCTGCAGATGTGTTCCAACACATGACTTTGGAACATATAATACCTGTCCTAATCAATGTAAATACTGTTATGCTAACAGAAATCAGAGATTAGCAAAAAATAACTATAAATTACATAATCCAGAGTCACCACTCTTGTTAGGTAAAATCACAGAAAAAGATAAGATAACACAATCCAAGAATAAACGTTTACTATTAAGAGATTCTAAACAAACTGTATTATTCTAGTATAAAAAAAATGATTTCATAAAATTTTTAATTTTTAAAAAAAAGAAAATACTGAAAATTTATTAAGATTATTCTCTTAATTCATCTGCAGTTCTATTGGATAAGCTACCCATACATACATTACAGTGTTCAGGAATGTTAACTTTTTCTTTATGTAATTGACATAAAACTTCCTGTGTTTTGATGGTTTTACATACATGACAGAATCTTGGTATTAAGTCTATAGGTTGTAGATCACCATTTTTCATGTCTTTTGCCATGTCTTTAATGTATTGTTCTACTTCTGGTGCGAAATCTATTTCATGTCCACGTTTGTCACTGATGTATTGTGATACAGCTGGCTGGGTAATATCTAATAACTCAGAAATGTCTTTTTGTTTCATTCCTAAATTTAATAGTTCTTTAGCTAATTTTGATCTTATTGATGGTATAACATACCATACGACTATTTCACATGGTGGTTTCATGATTATTTCCTCCTATTTTATTACTTATTAATTAATTTCGTTTTAATTAAAAATATTTTTTTATTATTTTATTTATTTAATTATTCTTTTTCTTATTTAATAATTATAATATAGTTCTATGATATATATAAATTTCACATTGTTAAAGAACATATGATGACTTAATTATTTAGAAAAGTATATCGTTATTTTCACATATAGTCATAAATTAATAAAAATAGTATAGTAAGTTTATCAGTAAACAAACAAAAAGATTAGAAAAAAATAATAAGAAAAGAAATACATATAAATAAATATAATATAAAAGTTGAACAAATAAAATGTATAAATTTTTAACAACTTTTTGGTGAAATCAATGAACATAGAATGGTTTTATATAGCAATAGTACTAGCTTGTTCCGATGAACTCCACGGAATAATATGGCACACATTCTCAGATTTCTATATTATCTTTGGAGAAATGGTATACAACATAGTACAATCATCATTCATAACATGGATAACACACGAAGTATTAGAAGCAATATTTCATGTAATAATACTAACACTAGTATTCCAGTCACCAACAATAGGAATACTGGCAGGAGCAATACACCTAGTAATAGACTTATACCACAACTACTTTAACCTAGAGATGACGTGGCTCCAACACAGATCACTACACTTTGTGATAGAATCAATATTCTTTATGATAATACTAGCAATGTAAAAGAAAACACTTGATTCCACACAAAAATAAAAAATAAATTTAATTTTTTTTCACATAAACTTCTTAAAATAATTATAATACAATTTCACAACTAAAAAAATAAAACAAAGGATGATAATAAAATGCCTGTAATAAATTTTACATATGAAGAATTATACAAACAATTAGGAGAAGAATTACCAAAAGACGAACTAATAAACATACTACCAATGATATCAAGTGATGTAGAATCATACGATGATACCGAAGTCAAGGCAGAATTCTTCCCAAACCGTCCAGACAACTATAGTATCGAAGGAATAGTAAGATCACTAAAAGGATACCTGAACCTAGAAAAAGGAATACCAGAATACAACGTACAAGAATCAGATAACACAATAACAGTAGACCCTGAACTAGAAAACATCAGACCATACGTTGCAAGTTGCATAATAAGAAATGTAGAAATAGACGATGCAGAACTAGTCAACATAATGGAATTCCAGGAACACCTACACTGGGTAATAGGAAGAGACAGAAAAAAAGTAGCAATAGGAATCCACGACTTCGATAAAGTAGAAGGACCATTTTATTACAAAGCAGGAAATCCAGATGAAGTAAAATTCATCCCATTAGAATCAACAGAAAACCTAACCTTAAACGAAATACTAGAAAAACATGCTAAAGGAGAAAAATATGCAAAACTCCTAAAAGACTTTGACAAATACCCATTAATAGTCGATGGAAAAGGAAACATAATGTCAATGCCACCAATCATAAACAGTGACCTAACAAAACTAACAACAGACACAAAAAACCTATTCATAGATGTGACAGGAACAGACCTAACAGCAGTAACAAACTCACTAAACATAATAGCAGCAAACCTATCAGAAAACGGAGCAACAATAGAAACAATAGAAGTAAACTATCCATACAGGGACAACATAACATACCCACAATTTGAACCAAAAATAATAGATGTACATACTAAAACAGCAGAAGAATACATAGGAATAGATCTAACATCAGATAAAATAGTAGAAACACTAGAAAGAACCAGATTCAATGCAGAGAAAATAGATGAAAACACAGTAAGAGTAACAGTGCCAAGATACAGGATAGACATACTACACGAAGTAGACATAATAGAAAACATAGCACTAGGATACGGATTCAATGAATTACCAGCTGAACTACCAGACTTTGCAACCATAGCAAATCCAGACCCTAAAAGACAGTTTGACCAAATAATAGAACAAGTAATGATAGGATTATCATTCACAGAAATAAAAAGCTTAATGTTAACAAGTGAAGAACAACACTACACAAAACTAAGAAAAGAAGTGGAAGAAGACAGAGTAACAGTAGCACAGCCAATCACACAAGACAGAACAATGATAAGAAAATCATTAATAAATAGTCTACTGGAATTTTTAGAGGATAACAAACACGAGGAATTACCACAGAAAATATTCGAGATAGGTGATGTTGCATACCTGGACCCAGAACAGGAAACACAAATGGTCACAGTTAAAAAACTTGCAGCAGCACAGATATCATCCGAGGCAAACTTTACAACAATAAAATCAATAGTAGAATCATTTGTAGCTAACATGGGATTTGAAATGGAATTAGCTGACTCTGATAATCCAACATTCATACAGGGCAGATGTGCAGAATTCACAACAAAACCATTAAATGATAACACACCATTCACATTCAAGGGATACTTTGGAGAAATACATCCGGAAGTATTAACAAACTTTGAATTAGAATACCCTGTCATAGCATTTGAAGTGGAATTTGCTAAAAATGAATAAAAAAAAGATTTTTGGAGAACATTAAATTATTCTCCCTTTTATTTCAATACTTATTTTTTTTCAATGTTTTAAGAGCCATTTGTAGACTCTCATACAATTACTGGAATCATGATACTTGAAGAATGCATCTACTCTAGATTTATATTCATCCTCCATAATACAATCATTACTAAGATACTTTTCTATTATACTTATTAACTTATTCTCTGTTACACATACTTCTCCAAAGCCCATAGTATCATAGTTATAATAACCCGCCCTGTAATGATAATCATTTATCGGATGGTAATATATAACAGGCTTTTTAAGGTATGCAAAATCAAAGAAGACAGAGGAATAATCCGTGATTAACAGAGAACTTTTCCTGAATAATTCCTGATATGATTCATTCCTGGAAACAATTATATAATCAGGTATATTTAGCAGGTCAACATACTCCTCTAGTAATGGATGAGCTTTAAACACTAACCTATAACCAGTTTCCTTGATAGTATTCTCTAACTGTTTACTAGATAAGACCTCCTGTATCATCTCATAATAACCGGAGTTAATGAATTTCTCGGCACTGTTAATATTATTTCTCCATGTGGGTGCAAATAGAACTATTTTCTCAGGCTGACTTGTAAGTGAGTCATATCTAGGAAATCCTAGCACTTGCACTACATTTTCATCATAATTATAGTTTTCCCTTAGGAATGCGTCACGTTCTAATGTGGATACTGTTGTTAACAGTGATACATTTTTCTTATATTTATTAATGTATTCTGATAGATTATCCTTAGTAACGCCATGCTGTAAGAATATCTTATCCGGTCTGGCTATTCCCCTGTATAACTGGTTATTCTTATCATAGAATGGATTTGTATGAAAATCATTCACATATGAACTAATATTTTTCTTGGCAAACAAGTATAATAATTCATGTTTTAATGACTGAAAACATATTATATTATCATATTTATCATTTAATTTGGCATAATCTCTGCATTCATTGCTGATTACAAAGTATTTAATGATATTATCTTCTGCACTGTTACAGTACTCAAATAGGTATTTTGCATTATCATCAGCAGAGTCTGATCTATCCATGAATAACCATATTTTCTTATTATTCATGTATGGATAAAGAATCAGGTACAATAGGTGTAATTTCAATGCATGCATGTATCCTTTCTTTTTTTCATGTAATATCTTCATCAATGATTTAGCTTCATATTTAATCATTTTATGGAATGAATATTTTTCTACCTGTAACTTGTTATCCTTGAATGATAATATTTTATCATCTCTTACATGGTATGGTGTAGACATGGATATTGATGCTGATCCACCAAAGCTTATAAGAGGTTTATATACAATTCTTTCTCCCCCATGTTTTAACACAATTTCCAAGGTATATGTAGCATTAACATTTTTTTCTAATGGAATTTTAAATACAAAGTTTTTGATATATTTCCATGTTATCGAGATATGCTGTATATTACTACGTTCAGGACTATCATATGTAATGTATTCAGGATTATACTCATGACTGTCACTCTTTGTATTGACGATGAGCTTTACATCTATTCGCTGGTTGTTAAAACTTGATGAATAGCAGCCTTCAATATCAAGCACGTCATCCTTTATCTCTGCAATGTCTATTATAATCTTGTTATTACTTAACCTGTCTATGTCATAATCCTTAATTTTAATGACTGCATCATTACTGCTAGTTGTGATGATTGTGTTTTCATCCTTGTTTATGAGGTATAACAGAAATGTTTTATTTTCACTTGTAATATTAGGATTGTTTATAATATATTGCTCATTTATAAAGCTTAAAAGATATTCTAGCTTATTCCAGAACAGCTTTTTTTCTTTATTATTTAACATGTCAAGTGTGTGTATTCTGATTATGTTCTGTAATTCATATGTTATTAGATAGGATATGTATGGAAAACTATTCTTATTATCACGGACTATGTTTAATAGTTTAATAAGATAATTATCCATGTAATCTAGTATATTCTCAACGTGCGGGTTATTAATTGTATTTGCATAGTATTTATCAGTGCTTAGAACACCATACTTCAATCGTTTTAATATTATTTGATTAATTACTGTAGAACCTGGTAGTTGTTCATGATTATTCTCTGAGTATACACTTAATAGCACATCTTTTTTGATAAATGTAGATTTAATATAGGTTAATGGATTGTTAGGCTTATTTACAAGGTTAATAACATTACTAGTACTGAATTTATAGTTTAAGTTATCAGGAACGTGTTTATCAGTCGTGTATACGGGTATTGATACTAAATCTATTTCATCGAAGTATTCTTCCAGATAGTTATAAGTATTCTCTAGTGTGGTGCTTGTTATATAATCTCCACAGTTAATTAATGAGACGTATTTTCCCTTTATTAATTCTGATTTATTAGTTATATGATTAGCTGAGTCCTTGAGGTGAATAACAGTGATATTTTCAGGATATCTTCTAATATGTTCATCTATATTTATGGGAGTTTTATAGGTATCAATTAATAATATTACTTGGATATTGTTTTTGAAGTCCATTGTTTGGTTAATTATTGATGTAATTGTATTATCTAAGTAGATATCACAGGATATTTTAATGAATATCGTGAATTTAAATATGTTATCTGTTATTTTCCCGTGTGTAGTTTGTGATTTTCCTGACAAAATGGATAACTCCTTATTTATTTAGAAGATTCTTTTTAGTTTAATTAGTTTGTATTTATGTTGGATAATTTTTCATTATAAAAAAGAGTAATTTTATTCCCAATACATGTCGTGGATATTGGGAAATAATTATATGTTTTTATTAGATTATCTTAGAAAAAGATATAGTTATTCTATGTGAAATTATTTATTATCAATTACAAATTTAATGTCGTTTGCCTTAACAGTTTTTCTATTTGCATGTTTTGCATATTTAACTGCTTCACCGCCGACATCTTCCCCTAATTGTTCTAATACTTTTGCTAGTTCTTCTACTGCCTCGTCACTAATTCGTGTAGCACCTGCATTTTTAAGAATTCTTTTTAGGGGTGCTAATGGTAATTCTGTCATATTATTTCACCTCAGATTATCATATATTATATATTTCATTTCTATATATACCTTTTTTTCTTATAAATCTTATAGGGACTATATCCTAAATGTAATAATGTTTAAAAAAAGTGTGTATTTATTTCATATTATCGAAAAATTTATAACAATAAATCATTAAATATTTAGTATATTAATATCAAATATAATATTTATGAAATATAGAACACTTGGAAAAACAGGTATATCAGCATCAATTCTAGGATTCGGTGCTATGAGGTTACCCTTATTAGATGAAAATCCTGAACACGTCGATATAAAACAAACAGAACAAATGATAGAGTATGCAGTTAAACATGGAGTAAACATGTTTGACACAGCATGGGTTTATCATACAACTGACAGATCAAAACCAGGTGTAAGTGAATCAATACTTGGTGATATATTAAGCTCAGGATTCTATGATAAAGTACACGTTTCAACCAAAATGCCATCATGGGAAATAAAAAGCTGGGAATACTTTGATAAAACATTAGATGAACAATTAAAACGATTAAAAACAGATCAGATAGAACTATTTTTCGTACACTCCATAAAAGACTCATTCTATGATAATATTAAAGAAGGAGGATTATACGAATTTGTAGACAGAGCCCTAAGTGATGGCAGAATAAAACATGCATGTTTCTCAACACATGGATCTAATGAATTATTAAATCAAATACTAGATGATTATGACAAATGGGAATGCACACTAACCCAACTAAATTATCTGGATGAAAATGATAATACAGGACTGCAAGGAATAAAAACACTTGACAATAAAGGCATAGGCACAATGATTATGGAACCACTCCGGGGTGGAAAACTAGCAAATAATCAGCCTAAACCAGTTCAGGAAATATTCCACAAATCCAAGAGAAACTATAAACCAATAGAATGGGCATTTAACTATCTATGGAACAAACCAGAAATAGACTGTGTACTAAGTGGTATGAGTAACCTAAACCAAGTAAAAGAAAACATAGCATTAGTAGATAATGCAGAAATAGGCATGCTAGACAATGAAGATAAACAAGTGCTAATAGATGTAAAAGAAGAATACGATAAACTAATAAGTATTCCATGTACAGCCTGTAACTATTGTATGCCCTGCCCATTTGGCGTAAATATACCTAAGTGTTTTAGAGAATACAACATGGACATGCTAGGAGATGAAACAATAAACTCAGTACAATACAGATTTCATATGCATGAAGACAAAAAAGCCCATAACTGTGTAGGATGCGGAAAATGCATAGAATCATGTCCTCAATCAATAAATATTCCTGAAAAATTAAAAATAGTAGAAGAACATTTTGGTGAATAATATGACTGAAGAGATTAAAGTAATAGATATACTACCACGAATGCTATCAGCCGACGTAGCAGCAATAGAATTATTTAAGGAAATAAACAAAATAAGTGATAATGATATAATACTAGACTTTAAAGGCATAGACTTTATGAGCATATCATTTGCACAAGAATACAGTTCACAGAAAAAAGAATGCACAAAAAACGTAACAGAAAAAAATCTATTAAAACAAGATGCAGAACTAATAAAAATATCAAAAAATCTATTTGATGACTAAAAATACTATAATAAAATAACTTTTCTATTTACACTCTTTTTTGTAGAACAATATATTTTTTTTTAAAATAGATAATACAAAAAGTAGAACTTTAATAATTCGTTATGAATTAGTAAAATAAATAATTTAAGAAGTATTAAGGGAATAGTATTATGTACTTTTCCCTCAAAGAATCTTGTTAGTTAAATAGAATTAGTACATAAATTTAATACGTATAATTTTTAACTATTTTTTATCTTTTTCATTATCTATTAGTTATTTCCATAATTTCATCTATTTTTAGGGTTATCCTTTATTACTATTTCTTTAATATTCGGAAATTCTTTTAATACATTGCTTAATTCAGTGTCATTACGTCCTTTACTATTTTCACGCCATAAAGTGTTTTCAGAGAACAGTTCCTTATATGGATTAACATAAGTACAATATGGAGTTAATTTTTTACATTTTTTTATTTTTGTTTTATTTAAGACAGCCATTGTCCAAAACCATATATCATCAGTATTTGGACATAGTTTTCTAAATAATTTATCATAGGTTACTTTTTCATTTAATGAATGAGGTGGGAATAATGTTCCAGCACCATTTGTAGGAAAGTTTAAATAGGAAATATCATTACCCTCAGTAGCTACTTTCCATTGATTATATTTTTTAAAATTATTCTCATCGTCTAATTGAACATCTCTACATCTTGTTGATATAATATTATTCGGATAATTAATATGATCTTCATATAAATTTTGTAACCAGTCTATAGGATAATATAAATCATCATCTGCTGTAACTATGCATGAATTAGGGTACTCTTTTAATGTAGGAATCAATTTTTTATATGAACGATAATTTTCACACCATTTAATTGTTAATCCATTTTCTTTCAAATTTAAAACTGATTGTGGTATATCCTCTTCTTTATTTGGAAATTCATCATAAGCTAACCATAATATTACTTTGTTTGGTTTAAAAGATTGAGTGAGCAAAGAATATAGACAGTATTTAATATCATCCATACGTTCTGGAAAAGATGTTAGTGAAACAATAATCTCTTCATTCATACTATTATTGCTAATACCTGTTTCTTTAAAATTAGAAATTTTATCATCTAATATTAATCTATTAATTGATCTGATATTATTAACTGAGGGATTTATTCTTATTTTACCTTCATAATATCCCTTATTAACAAAATATACTAGGTGATTAGAAGTTATGTTATATTCTTCTGAATAAAATTTGGTATTAAATCTTTCAGATGGATTATATCCTTTATAAGCTCCATTACACAAATAATCAATTAGAGGGTCTAAAACACCATCATATTTATAATTATTGAGATAATAGTCTTTATCAAATAAATTTAGATTATTAATATTATTCTTTGTTTTTTCAAAAGATTTAACATAATCAGCATCAACATAATCTGCATTTAAAACATTTGGATGTGTTATATCTGATTCAATAGCCTTCAATGAATTAAATTTATTCAATTCTTTATATGAATTGGAATTTAGTACCTTGATATAAAAGGAATATCCTCTTAAATATATATTTTTAAAGATATCTTTGTTAGATAAGTTTAAATTCATAAAATCTTCTTTAATTTTATTAAATAATATTTCTTTGTAATCTTCATGAATTCTATTTAAAACATTAATATACTCCTTAATTTTAGAGAATATATAGTTGAATTCTAATTCTTCATAGAAATCGTTTTTTCTTAGAAAATTCTCAATACTTTTATAAATATCTACAATAATCAGAGCTTTTGCATCATATTTAATATCTGATGTTATTGAGGACGAATTTAATCTGTTGTAATGATATAAAATTTTAGGATAATATGCAATTTTTGAAGCTAAAGTAGTGACAGTAACGTTAAAAAACATGTCCTCAAAAAGGGGTATTTCTGAAAATTTAATATCCTTGTCTAATAAGAATTTTGTTCTATACAACTTAGACCAAGGAACAAAAAAACTATTCATCACTAATTTATTATTTTTATAATGATAATCAAATACTAAATTACTAAAATCATCTTCATTGTTATTAAAATATTTTCTTTCTTTAAATTGATTATTTATTTTATGTTCGATAGAATCAAATAAAAGTAGGTCAACATTAAGCTGTTCGGCTTTATCATAAAGTAATTTAAATCCATCTTCTTCAAACCAATCATCAGAATCTACAAATAAGATATATTTACCCTTAGCATAGCTTATTCCTAAATTACGAGCAGCACCCGCACAATTATTCTTTTGTGTGAAGACTTTTACTCTCTCATCTTTATTTTCATATGATTTTAAGATTTTTAATGAGTTATCTGTAGATCCATCGTCAACACAAATAATTTCAATATTTGTGAGAGATTGGTTTAACAGGGAATTTAAACATTTATTCAAAAATTTCCCTGTATTAAAAATAGGAATAATAACAGAAATCTTAACCATAATTTTTCATCTTTATCAATTAGTATTTACTATATCTCTAGGAATTACTATTTATTTTTGCATGATTTTTTCATATTTGTATATTAGTAATTTAAGTGTTAGAGTAAAAAAGGTAATTCTTTATTAATAATAATAGGATATTTAAAAAAATATAAACTGAAATAATTATAAATAGGAAATTCCGCAATTAGTTTTTATTGGTCTTTCTTTTTCTAAAGAAGTTCATGAAATCTCTAAAAGGTTTTGTAATTTTCCAACTTTTTGAATTTATAATCAATTTTAAATCTCTAACTGCTTTATCATATTTACCAGATAATTGTGTGTAATCAGCTATTTTTTCATCATATTTGTTAAATAACTGATTATAATCTAGGGATACTTTATCATATTTATCAGATAACTGAGTATAATCTAAGGATATTTTATCATATTTATCAGATAATTGGTTATAATCATTTATTATTTTTTCATGGTCATTGGATAAATGAGTATATTCTGAGGATTTTTTTTCATATTTATCAGTTAATTGATTATAATCATTAAATATTCTATCATAATTGTTAGCTAATTGTTCATATTTATCAGATAATTTGCTAGATTTATCAGATATATTATCATAGTTACAGGATATTTTATCATAATTATTAGCTAATTTATCATAATTATTTAATAATTTATTGTAATTATTTTTTGTTTTACTATAAGCATCATGTAATCTATCGTATTCCTGTGATCTTTTGTATAAAGATGCTTCTAATGTTAAAATATATTCCTTATTTTCAAAGATTATTTTTTCATTATCTTTTTCTTTATCTATTACGTTATTTTCATAATTTAACATTTTATCCATTCCTATGATTATCCTTTATTACTATTTCTTTAATATTTGGAAATTCTTTTAATACGTTGCTTAATTCTGTGTCATTACGTCCTTTACTATTTTTACGCCATAAAGTGTTTTCAGAGTACAGTTCCTTATATGGATTAATATAAGTGCAAAATGGAATTAATTTTTTACATTTTTTTATTTTTGTTTTGTTTAGAACAGCCATTGTCCAAAACCATATATCATCAGTATTTGGGCATAGTTTTCTAAATAATTTGTCATCAGTTACTTTTTCATTTAATGAATGTGGGGGGAATAACGTTCCAGCACCATTTGTAGGAAAGTTTAAATAGGAGATATTATTACCCTCAGTAGCTACTTTCCATTGATTATATTTTTTAAAATTATTCTCATCGTCTAATTGAATATTTCTACATCTTGTTGATATAATATTCTTAGGATAATTGATATGATCTTCATATAAATTTTGTAACCAATCTTTAGGATAATATAAATCATCATCTGCTGTAACTATGCATGAATTAGGGTATTCTTTTAATGTAGGTATTAATTTTTTATATGAACGATAATTTTCACACCATTTGATTGTTAATCCATTTTCTTTCAAATTTAAAACAGATTGGGGAATATCTTCTTCTTTATTTGGGAATTCTTCATTAGCTAACCATAATATTACTTTGTTTGGTTTAAATGATTGAGTGAGCAGAGAATATATGCAGTATTTAATATCATGCATACGTTCTGGAAAAGATGTTAATGAAACAATAATTTGTTCATTGCCTTCAATATTATGATTAATACCTACTTCTTTAAAATTAGAAACTTCATCATCTAATTTTAATCTATCAACTGATTTGATGACCTTAGTAGATGGATTTATTCTTATTTTACCTTCATAGTATCCATTATTAACAAAATATACTAGAGGATTAGATGTTATATTATATTCTTCTGAATAAAATTCAGTATTAAATCTTTTACATGGGTTATATCCCTTATAAACTCCGTCACACAAATAATCAATAAGAGGGTCTAAAACACCATCATAATTATAATTATTAATATAATAGTCCTCATCAAATAATTTTAGTTTATTAATATAGTCTTTTGTTTTTTCAAAAGATTTAACATAATCATCATCAACATAACTAGCATATAAAACATTATCATGTGTTATATCTGATTCAATACTATTTAGTGGATTAATTTTATTAAATTCATTCAATTCCTCAAATGAATTAGAATTTAGCACACGAATATAAAAGGAATATCTTTTCAAATATAATTTTTTAAGGATATCTTTGTTAGATAAGTTTAAATTCATAAAATCTTCTTTTATTTTATTAAATAATATTTCTGTATAATCTTCATGAACTCTATTTAAAATATTACGATACTCTGCAATTTTAGAGGATAAATAATTAAATTCTAACTCTTCATAAAAATTGTTTTTTCTTAAAAAACTCTCAATGCTTTTATATACATCTATAATAACAAGAGCTTTTCCATTTGATTTAATTTTTGCTTGTATGGATGATTCATTTAATTTATTGTAATGATATAAAATTTTAGGATAATATGCAATTTTTGAAGCTAAAGTAGTGACAGCAACGTTAAAATACATATCATTAAAAATTGGTATTTCTGAAAATTTAATATTATTGTCTACTAAGAATTTTGTTTTATAGAGTTTAGACCAAGGAACAAAAAAACTACCCATTACTAATTTATTATTTTTATAATGATAATCAAATATTAAATTACTAAAATCATCTTCATTGTTATTAAAATATTTTCTTTCTGTATATTGGTTATTTATTTTATGTTCAATTGAATTAAATAAAAGTAGGTCAACATTAAGCTGTTCAGCTTTATCATAAAGTAATTTAAACCCATCTTCTTCAAACCAATCATCAGAATCTACAAATAAAACGTATTTACCATTAACATATTTTAATCCTAAATTACGGGCAGCACCAGCACCATTATTCTGTTGTGTGAAAACTCTTACTCTATCATCTTTATTGGCATATGATTTTAAAATTTTTAATGAGTTGTCAGTAGATCCATCGTCAACACAAATAATTTCAATATCTGTGAACGATTGGTTTAATAGGGAATCTAAACATCTATTTAAAAATTCTTCACTATTGAAAACAGGAATAATAACAGAAATTTCAACCATATTTTACATCCTTTATTACTATTATTCATATTTTTTTAAGAGATAATATTTAATTTTTATGTAATTTGGAGTAGTTTTTTTTCATTATAACTAAATTAAATAGTGATATTTAATTACGATTACTGGGCAATGTACATTAAAAATAATAATATCATTAACTGTTTTTTGAATAATTTACTCTTAGAAAAGTAGTATAGATGGATAGGTTTAATCACCTATTATCATTATGTTTATTGTTCTATTACTTCTTGGTCCGTCTAATTCTACAAAGAATATGCTTTGCCATGTTCCAAGGCTTATTTTTCCATCAATTATGGGTAATGTTTGTGTTGGTGTTGTAAGCATTGCTTTTAAATGGCTAGTAGCATTATTATCTATTCTGTCATGAAGGTAGTTATCATTGGGAACTATTTTTTCTAAGAATTTAGCATAATCTTTTTTCAGACCTTCTTCATCTTCGTTAATCATTATACTTGAAGTTGTATGTTTGGTGGATATGTTTACTATGCCGTTTGTTGTATCATGTTTTCTAATAATATCATTTACATTACTTGTAATATTGATAACTTCAACATTTTGATTTGTGTTGGTATGTATCATGTCATGTATTATTGACATATTAGTGTACACTCCTAGAATTGTGATTCTATGTCTTCATAATCCATAGTTCTCTCACAATAATAACATCTTAATTTAACAGGCTCCTTATTTTGTACATAGAATCTGTTTTCTATTGGTTCATTAGAATTTGTAATACAATTAGGATTACTACATTTCACAACGCCAACAATCTCATCCTTAAGTTCAACAGGAGATTTACGTATATTTTCATAATCACGTATAATATTAAGAGTAGCTTGAGGAGCAAGAAGTACTAATTTATCAACTTCTTCCTGTGATAATTCACGACCTTCAATCTTAATAATATCCTTCTTACCCATATGTGATGATTCAACATTAATAGCAACCATGATAGGAGTTTCATCATCAGGTAAATTAAGCATGCTTAATATATTCAAAGCACGATTAGCCTTAATATGATCAATAACTGTACCATTTTTTATACGTTTTACTTTTAATTCATCTTTAACCATATAAATCAACCTCTATTCACGGGGATTTTTCCATTTACGTGTTTTTATTGCTTGACCACTCATAAAGTCATTAATCTCATAACTAGATAATAATGATTTACCGAATGCTAGTAATTTATCATCCTTATTAACAATCAGTACTTCATCATTTCGTCTTATATTTTCATCACAATCCATGACGAACTTGTTAAATACTGATTTTCCTTTAAGTGCAAATGGCTCTGAATCCTCTGTAACAACAACACGCATATGAGGAGCATCAAAGAATTCATGTAATCTGATAGCACCTAAATCAGATAATATGAGAAATCCATCATTAGCTCTCATGTTAACAATATTAGCACCATCCTCGAAGACGTGTCTAATCTTCTTGGTTTTACGACTCTTCTCAATAGTTATGTTATCTGGATTATCACCAAATAATGCTGTTCCAGCACCAGTACCAAACTGGTAATCAGCAATATCCTTTAATCTATCAAAATCAGATACCATTGCATCTGGTAGTTCAAGCTCTTCTTCAACAAGATTATATCCTTTTAAATCAAACTTGTCCATAACTTTCCTGTGAATTAATATATTATCATATCTGGTTGTATATTCATCAATAGCATTTCTGATAAATTGTTTTGAGTCCTCATCATGTATTGATGGAGATTCGTTCTGTGCTAATGGATAATACTCATCTAAACTAAGTGGAATAATTCCGAATGGAACATCTGCCACTACAACATCACTATTACTGTAATCTAGATATGTATCATTGTTAGAATAGAATGTTGGAATCTTTGGAGTATACTTTTTAATGTATTCTCTATGAACATACTTGCTATATGGTTTACGAGTATGCGGTAGTATTACAAGATTTTTATTCTTTGGTTTAAGATTATTAAGACATTTCATGTGTTTTGAAACTTCGGGTCTGGATAATGATTCGTATCCTGTGTAGAAGAATGCTGTTTTTTTACTGCTAGGATTAAGTTTTTCCATATCCTGCTGGTATTCTTTTAATCTTCTAAGACCATCTAATAGGAATGGATGTGACCTGCAACGTAATTCTACAAGTTTCATTAATTCACCATCAACGATAGCTTGTCTTATTCTTCTTATTTCTGCAAAGCTAACATGAAGGTTATGTTCAGCTATAAGTTTAGCTCTTTTTTCTTTATCCATTTGTTTTAATTCATCTACAGTATATTCTGTACAAACTCTGCAGCTACATGGCATTTCTATAAGATCTTCTAGTTTAAGTGTACCTTCAGGCATCATGAATCTGTCTTTATTAGCATAAAGTATGTATGCGGCACTATCGAATAGGTCACATCCCATTGCAACAGCTAGTGCAAATACCATTGGATGACCTGCACCCATAAGATGTCTAGGTTTATTCTCTGGTAATCCTCTCATAGAATAAATTACTGCATCAACTAAATCAGCATACCTGTACATTTCCATTAAGGGTACAACTGCACCAATAGGATAAATATCTGCATCATATTGTGCTATTTCTTTTGCACATTTTTCTCTTAAATCAGGAAATGTAGATCCCTGAACTACACTATTTAGCAAGAGATTACTTCTAACACGTGATGCTTCTTCTGCTCTTTTTATTGTTATTTCAAGGTCTTCTTCTGCTTCTTCACGTTTTACATAGGGTGCTGTCGGAATATCAAGGGAAGTTCCTATATCTGTTCCTATTGCTTCCTGAAATTTTATTACTTCTTCATTTGTTATGTCAATATCACCATAAACTGATAATTGGAATGAACCGGAATCTGTTTCTATAGTTCCCGGAAAATCAATTAAACTGTGCACTCCTTCCTCTAGTGCCTTCTTTTTAAGTTCTTCATTCTTGTATATGATGTAAGAATTTGTGATAACAATTTCTGCTCCAAATTTCTTCACATCTAATGTTTGTTTACCTGGATGAACTACTGGCATGAGTGCTGGTGTAGTTACAGTACCATGTGGTGTTTTAAACTTACCTACTCTACCCATAGCATCTTTGTATTTAATTTCAAAATCCACGATTATACATCCACCATTATTTAAAAAATTTATTTACTATTACTATTTCTGTTTTTCTTGTATGAAATAATTTATTAATTATGTAAATGTTATTTCTTTAATAATCCTGGAATTTGTAGGTAATTTTATTATAAAAAAAGTATGATGAGAAAAATGTTAAAGGGGGATTATAGCTTATTTTTAGCTTTTCTTGTTAGTGTATTTATCTTACGTAATGGTTTTGTTATATTCCAGCTTAGTGAATTTTTCATCTGACAGTATTCTTTTGATAATATGAATTCCTCTGATGTGTCTGATATTAGCACTAATTCAAACATTTTTTTATACTTAGGCTCAATGTTTTTCATCATATCCCTGTATAATTCTTTGTCATTGAATATTTTCATGAAATCCTCACGCATAGTATTATAGTAATCTTCTTTAAATTCCTCTTTAATCTTTGAAAATCTCATGTATGCTAGAAACATCTTATTATTATATAGTGTTACCTTGTATTTACCAAATAAATCATATTCCTTAAATACATCCCATACAAGATTATATATTGCTATTGAATCAATAAAGTGCTGATTTCCAGCAGTTGTTGATGATGTTGGATACCATCTTCTCATAAATAAATATTCCTTGTAGAAGTATATTCTTTCTGCACTAAAAAGTGCCTTCCAGAAGAATACATTATCATCAAATACTAAGCCTTCAGGAAATCTCACATGATTTTCTTCTATAAAATCTCTTTTGTAGAGTTTACTCCATGGCGTAACTGTTATTTTAAATATCAAATCACCAATATCTTTGTAGTTAAAGATGTTATCTCCTACTTTTCTTGCTAGCCTATTCATACTATAATTTTCTGCTTTGTAGGTTTTATCTTCTTTATCATTATAATTTAATGCCCTGAATAGTACAAAGTCCACATTTTTTTGCTGTGCAATATTATAAGTATCTTCTAATGCATTTAATTTTAGCATGTCATCAGAATCCATGAGAAATAGGTATTCTCCCTTTGCAAGGTCTATTCCCCTATTTGTAGCTACTGCATGACCACAATTTTCCTGTGATAAAACAGTCATACGGTCATCTTTATCTGCATATTCCTTTAGTATATCTAGTGATTTATCAGTTGAACCATCATTTACACATATTATCTCTATATCTTTCAGTGTCTGATTTACAATAGTATCAAGACATTCTCTAAGATATTCTTCTACATTATATACTGGTATTACTACTGATACTTTTACCATATGCTCACCAACATTCTTTTACATTTATTTTTTCCCTTGAATGCTATTTTTTCGATAGACCTTATGAATCCTGTTGTTTTCCAACTACTGGAATTTTTAGTATTATCATTTTCTTCTTTAAGTTTTTCTACTATAATTTCATTGTCCTCATAGTTTTTATCCATGATTTCCAGGTATTTCTTCATGATATCATAGTTTACATTATCAGTTGTTACCTTCATGTATAATTGTTCTTTTACATCAGCAATACTAGTTTTATAAGCTATGGGATTTGTATTGTTTATCAGATAAATTTGAAGATACAATACTTCATCTTCAATATTGTTGAAGTATTGAGGATCATCATCTTCAAATACTTCATGCACTAGTTGGATTAGTTCTTTATCAGTTCTGTTATTCTGTAATTGCAAGTATAATATTAAACGTTCCTTGTATTTCTGGGAAATATTGTAGAATCCATTATCTTCAAGTATTCTAAATGTTTCCTTGAAGTGTTCGAGATAATCTAGTTTCTTGTCATGTGAGTTTACTTTACTATTTGCTCCACCACTAGCTGAATAATTATAACCATAAAGATATACAGGCACAGTATAGATTACATCAGCCTTTGTCAGCACGTCTGCAAGAAATACAGGGTCTTGGCCACGTTTAAGATCAGGAAATCTTATATTGTTTTCATCTAGAAATTTCTTTCTGTAGATATTTTTATAGAATGCCCATGGTATTCCATAGTCCTGTGGTGTTAATTTATCGTATTCTGGGAAGTATGCATAGTTTCCTTCAACATAATTAAAGTTATCTTCTAATTTGCCTTCACTTGATATTCGTTTCAGATTTCCACAAATAATGTCTGCATTATTTTTATAGCCGTATTCATACATTTTTTCTAAACTATAGGGGTCAATGTATTTGTCATCAGCATCTAAGAATGCTATGTATTCTCCTTTAGCTTCATCTATTCCTTTATTTCTTGCTATTCCTGAACCCTGATTTTCCTGGTTTATGATTCTTATATTATCATATTCAGTTGCTAGATTAGTTAGTATATCTGTTGAATTATCTGTTGAGCCATCATTTATGCAGATAAGTTCTATGTCATCCAGTGTTTGTTGTTTTAGACTTTGACATGTTTTTTCAAGGTATTGTTCTTCATTATATACTGGCATTATTACTGAAATCTTAACCATGTTTTTCCCTTTTATCCCTATTTGATTTAGTATATTATTATTTTTTTATTTACTGAATATTTAATTATTTATTTTGAGAATTATTTTTCATTGTTACTTAATAATAAATACTTGCTGTTTTTTGATAATTTGCAAATAATTTAATATGAAAAAAAGTAAATATATTAGTAATATAAAAATTTTTTTTAGTTATGAGGTAAAATCTATGTCCTTTTTTGGTAAAATAAAATTAAAAATTATAAGTTCAAGTAATAGTTTTAAATTTTACAAAGAAAACTATGAAAAGTTGAATGAGGAAATCCATAAGAAAGAAACATTAATCCAAGTACTAAAAAGAGAAAACGAGAATCTATTTAAGGAAAATGAGAATTTAAATAAGATAAATTCTAATTTAACCAGAGTTAATGAATCATATTCATCCATAAAAGATGATATAGATAATCTAAATAGAAATGTTTCAAATAACTTTAATAATTTAAATAATAACAACAGAGAACTAGTTAAAAAAATTGAATACAATCATTTGAACATGTCTAATGATTTAAAAGAACTCATATCCACTGGTTCTTCAATTAAAGAAGATCTTAATAATAAACTTGAATAAAATTTAATTCTTGAATTCATTAGATAAATTCGACCTAGAGATAATCATCAAGTAACACAGACAAGTTTCTAAATAGAGGTGTTTTAAGATATGTCATTTATAGACAACATGAAGGAGAAGATAATTACATCTAGTAATAGTTATCAATTTTACAAAGATAATTATAAGAAACTAGTTTCACAGAATACAGATAATAAAAAACTTATCAAAACATTACAAAAAGAAAATAAAAATCTACATAGAATAAATGAAGAACTCAAAGAATCAGATAACCAATATAAAAACATTAAAGAAGACATCAATGCACTTAGTGACAGGATTAATGATAATTTCAACATAATTAATCAGAATAACAATGAATTATCCGAGAATATTAATAAAATAAAGGATAATATCAGAACGAACAGTCTATTGATACAAGATGATATAGAAGTAATGACAGAATCCTCTGATAAAAACAACTCAGAATTAAAAAACACTATTACTAATTTAAATGATAACTTCCAGGGATTTAGTCAAGGTATTGAATCATTTGATAAAAATACTTCTGAATTAAAAGAGGTTATTAATAATTTAAATGATAGTTTCAATGATTTTAGTCAAGATATTAAATCTATTGATAAAAGTACTTCTGACTTAAAAGATACTATTACTAATCTGGATGGAAACTTTAAGGAATTTAGTCAGGATATGACTACTAAGGATAATTTAGTAGAAAATGATTTGAATGATAGATTAGATTGTATTAATGAAAATGTTGAAGATTTAGAAGCTAAATTCAGAATATTTCATTCTAACATCCAGGAATCACAAAACAATCTAGAACAATATAAAGGGACATATAATGATATTCTAAGAAGAATTAGGGAAGTAAATTATGGACTAGTATTTAATGATACAATAAAGAATTCATCATGGCTACATAATGAAAATTTCTCATCAAATAATGGAGCAGCTAATTATTCATTCCTATACCTCTTATACAGAATATTAAATGAGGTAAAACCATCAAATATTCTAGAACTGGGATTAGGTCAATCATCAAAATTAACCACTCAATACACAAATAAATTCACTCATTCAAAATTAACAATAATCGATCAGGATAAGACATGGATTGAAAACTTCTCTAAAAATCTGGATTTCTGTAAAAATATATCAATTAAATATGTAGAAGTAGAGGAATTCGAATACAATAACACTACCAACACAAGATACAGAGATTTAGAAGAAAAATTATCTGATAATAAATTAGATTTAGTAATCATAGATGGTCCTACAGGATTCTTACCTTCCGGAGAATTTCAGAGTTATCCTAGAAGTAATATATTGACTTTAATTGATAAATTAGATGATGAATTTATAATTATTCTTGATGATTATGATAGAACTGGTGAACAAAATACTATGAAAAACCTCCAGGAAAAATTGGATGAAAAAGGTATAGAATACACATTTAAGGCATTTTATGGATTAAAAAATCAGGGAATCATATGCACACCTAAATATGATTTTATCACATGGTTCTAACCTTTATTTTCTTTCCTTTTTTATATATTACTATTGTTTTATATTTAGATACTATTTTTAAATTATTTTATACATAATTCATACCAAATATTTAACTAAATTTTATAAAGTTACAATTACTATATATTATTAATATTAATCTATTATTAAAATAGGGGAATTAAATTAAATATAATAATAGACTCAGCGTTTCTTTTTATTAATTCAAGAGTTTATATGATTGGGTGTAAAAATGTATAAAATCTCAGTAATTATACCGGTTTATAATGTGGAAAACACTATTTCAAAGGCATTTGATTCTATATATAATCAAAGCATTGATTTCCAGGATATTGAAGTTATATTTGTTGATGATTGTTCCACAGATAATAGCCTTAACATAATTCAAGACTATGCATCTAAATATGATAATGTTCTGGCATTATCATTAGAAGAAAATAGTGGATATGCTGGAAAGCCACGTAATATTGGAATAAAAAATGCGTCATCAGATTATGTGATGTTTTTAGATCCTGATGATCAGTTCTTATCCAATGCATGTGAGATACTATATAATGCTATTAAAAACTATAATGCAGATTTAGTATCTGGAAACTATGTTAAATATGAAAATAATGAATATAGTTCCATGAATTGGGATTATTTAAATCTAGAGAATAGTATAATACAAGTAAAAACAATTGATGAAGAAGTAGATTTATTGAAAGTTAATCCATCAGTATGGGCTAAAATAATAAGAAAAGATTTTATAACAGAAAATAATATTATATTTCCTGAATTTCTACCTGCACAGGACATGGTATTTGTAGGTGAATGTCTACTAAAATCAAAAAACACGGTATTCATTAATAAACCTGTAGTAAAATATATTACTAGTGATAATATTGACTCTGGTAATAAACATGTATCTGTAACATCACGAAAAAGTTTCAATACACTATCCGGATTTATTAAATCATATAAACTATTATACAACTTACTTGAAGAATATAATCCTAGTTACACATGGATAGCTGTACGACACCTCTATTTCTGGACAACACAATTCTGTACATGTCAACTAGGATTTGAGGATAAATTATCATTATTAACAGATGCTGGAGAATTATATGAAAAATTCCAGAAATCAGATAACCTAAAACCACAGAAAGAATTTGAATTATTCTTTGAATTAGTATATCAAAAAGATTACTACCACGCTATTAAATTATCAGATTTATTATCATTGTATCTAAATGATAGTAATATAACCAGAATAACAAAGAACAAGGATGTATTAATTCTCTTCTATGGCTTTGATATGAACATAGGCGGATTAGCAAAAGCAGTATTTAATAGAGCTAACATGTTAGATGAAAATGGATACAGAGTAACATTATTAAACATAGATCCTAACATTATAGATAAAAGTTTATCTGAGACTTATAAAAATGTTAATTTGATTGAAAATCACTTCAGAGACTTAGGATACATCAATGATAATGTAAAATTTGTTAACATGTTTGAATACTTAAGTAAGAAAAACACTGTGGACTATACGGAATCTAATAGAAGTTTAGATTATATAGATTTTGAAAATAATATTTATGTTGATGACCAATACATTATAGAGAAAATTAATCATATGGATGATTCACAGTTATATAACTACTATAATAGAAATAATTTTTCAACAGAGGAAATAACATTATTACAAGAGAATGTAAAAAATGAAGAATTTATCATCAGAGATAATCTTAATGTAGAAGATAAACTGTTTAAAAGTGAATTATATATTAATAATAGTCTAAAAACTGAAACAATATACTCTAATGGTATACTAAAAGAAAATAATATTTATACATGTGATGGTTTTAAGTTTGTTTCAGTAGAATACGATATAAACAAAAATCTGAAAATAAACTTATTTGATAGAACATTAGACTCAAAAACCACATATACTTCATTTAAAGATTTTGTAAATAACTTCTTATATGATTATATCAAACAAGTAGATACTAAACCATTCTTAATAAATGATTGTTCAGGTTCTATTCCATCAATAAAGACAATGTCACCACAGGTAGTTTATAAGATAGGAAATATTCATTCAAATCCCTACAAAAAGCCATATAGATATGGCGGACAAATGAGAAATGTTGCAGTTCTAGATAATATTGAAGACTTGGATGCACTAGTAACCTTAACAAACAAGGAAAGAGAAGATTTCAAAAAAGAATTTGATTATGAAAAAATATATACTATTCCAAACTTTATAAACATAGAAGATTATCCTAATCAAAGAGATTTTAACAAAGTTGACAAAAATAAAATATCCATATTTGCAAGAGTTAGTGTTGAAAAAAATTTAGAAGATGCAATTGAAGCAATGAAAATAGTACATGAAACTAATCCTGAAGTAAGACTAGAAATCTTTGGAAAAGCTTTAAAACAAAAAGAATTAGAGGAACAGGATAAACTACAAACATTAATAAAAGAATATGGTTTAGAAGATACAGTAATATTCAGAGGTCATGTAGATGATGTTAACAAACAAATGCAAACATCTCTAGTAACAATACTAGTATCTCACTTTGAAGGCTTACCTATGGTTATACTAGAATCCATGGCTAATGGAGTACCTGTGATAAGCTATGATATAAATTATGGACCTTCCGATGTAATCATAAATAATGTCAATGGAATACTTGTGGAACAATATAATGTGGAACAATTAACAGAAAGTATATTATTCTTCATAAACAATCCAGATAAATCAAAAGAATATGGGGATAATGCTAGAGAATCAATAATAAAAAACTTCTCATCAAATGCAGTTGCAAGTAAATGGGAACAAGTATTTGAAGATGCATTCCTATCTAATAAAATTAGATTATTCAATCTGACTAGAGAATATGAGAGAGGAAAAATATTTAATTTAACATCATCATTAGCAGATAATCAAGCAAATAACCAAAAACAACAACTAAATGATATGAAAACAACACTTGAATATTATAAATATAAAGGATTAACAAGAAAAAAATTATTTTCCTGGCTACCCTACATATATATCTTATTTAATTCAAGAAAATCATCAGAAATAATATTAAACATAAGATTATACAGAACTTTACAAAATAACACATGGTTTGATGTTGGATATTATCTAAATAAAAATAATGATCTTTCTAAAAGAAAGTGGTGTGAACTATTAACTCCAGAAACCCATTATATATGTAATGGCTACTATGAAAATAGGAAACCTAATTCTAAATACTTTAAAAAAATGAGTAAGAAAGATATACTAGCTAAATTACAATAATTATTTTCATGATAATAATCGTAATTATTATTAAATTCTTCATGTTATGATAGAAAAAATATCTTATGCTCTTTACAAAAAAATAGTCTATAAAAATCAAGCTTTAAAATATACTATAGTATCTTATAACATATAATATTTTTAAAAAATTAACATCTTTTTTTATTGATTAATACTTTTAAAAGTTTATTTTCTAATAATAATAAAAAATATGTAATAATAACAATATTCATCTGATTATTTTTATTATTTCAAACTATATATTATAGAAAATATAAACATATACAATTACTAAAGAAAAACAGTTAATGGGATAAAAAATATGTATAAAATTTCCATAGTGATACCAGTATATAACGTAGAAAATACAATCAAATCTGCTTTTAAATCTATATATAATCAATCTATAGGCTTTAAAAACTTAGAAGTTATATTTGTAGATGATTATTCTACAGATAACAGTCGAGACATATTAACTAAATTATCAGTTAAATATTCTAATGTTAAATTTATTCCAATGGACGAAAATAGTGGTTTTGCAGGAAAACCTCGAAATATAGGTATTGAAAATGCTACTGCACCATATTTAATGTTTTTAGACCCTGATGATGAGTATACTTCTGATGCTTGTGAAGTGTTATACGACACTATACAAAAGTATAACTCTGATTTTGTTTCAGGAAATTATGTCAAATATGAAAATGGAAAATATGTTCCTATGAATTGGAACTTTTTAGAATTAGATGACAATGACATAATTCAAGTAAATACTATTGATGAGAATACAGATTTATTCAAAACAAATCCTTCTGTATGGGCTAAAATTTTTAAGAAGGAATTTGTATTAGATAACAAAATAAAATTTCCAGAATATCTACCTGCCCAGGATTTAGTATTTGTAGGAGAATGTTTATTAAAATCAAGTAATACAGTTTTTATTAATAAACCTGTATTAAAATATCAGACAAGTTCTAATGTAGATAACAAGAATAAACATGTCTCAGTAACATCTAAAAAGAGTAAAAAAAATTTAAAAGGATTCATTAAATCATACAATTTATTCTATAATTTATTAAATGAATATAATCCAGAATATAATTGGTATGCAACAAGACATTTGTTCTTTTGGACAAATCAGTTTATAACAAGTAATCTTAATTCTGAGGATAAATTAGAGCTTTTAAATGATGTTGGATTATTATATGATGTATTTTCAAAGTCTGAAAATTTAAAACCTCAAAAAGGTCTGAAAGAATTTTTTGAATTAATGGAAAAACATGATTATATTAATGCTGTAGCATTATCTGATTTAATCGCAATAGATAAGAATAATATAGATATATCTTCTATAATTAAAAAATCTGAAATTCTAATGTTATTTTATGGTTTTGATTTAGATGTTGGTGGACTAGCTAAAGCTGTTTTTAGTAGAGCTAATAGCTTAAGTCGTGCGGGATATAAAGTAACTTTATTAAATATTGATCCTAATCTTTTCAGAAATGACCTCGCAAGACATTTTAAAAATATTCCATTTATAGAAAAAAATCATCGTGAATTAAATTATCTGAATGAGGATGTTAAAATTTGTAATATGTATTATTATTATCGTGATATCAATACTCTAGATGCTGGTTGTACTTATAAAAGTAACTATTATTTAGAGTTTGAGGGTAATCTTTGCATTACAGAAAATCATATTATAGAAAAGACGATAACTGATGATAATTTAGAACTTTTCGATTACTATAATAAAAAATCATTTAATAATGGTGAACTTGAGATAATTAATGATAATTTAGGGAAGGATATTAAATTAAGTGATTTGGAGATTCCATCTCATAAATTAATTAAGTCTGAACTATATTTAGATAATTCATTATTTATTGAAACTATAATATCACATACAATGTTAAATTATAGTAAATTTTATACAGTAGATGGATATAATTATCTTACATTAGATTATCATAAAGGTAACAAAGGATTTGATATTCTGTTAAATAATAGAAATAATAAATCTGTTAAATTTAATAAATATTCTGAATTTGTAGATTATTTTGTAAAGGAACAATGTACAAATAGAAATACTAAACCATTTTTAATTAATGATTGTTCAGGTGTTATTCCTTCTATTGAAAATATTAGTTCTGAAATTGCATATAAAATAGGTTTTTTACATTCTAATCCTTATCTTAAACCTTATAATTATGGTAGTAATTTAAAAAATGTAGCATTGTTTAATAATAGGGAAGATTTAGATGCAATAGTTACATTAACTGACTCATTGAAAAAAGACCTTAAAAAACAATTTAATATGGATAATATTTATAATATTTATAATATTATTAATATAGATGAGTTTATTGAAAAAAGAGATTATGATTCAATAGATACTAATAAGATTTCAATTTTTGCAAGAATATCACCAGAAAAAAATCTAGTTGATGCTATTGAAGCTATGAAATTAGTTCATAAAGTTAATCCTGATGTACATCTAGATGTGTATGGTAGAGTTTTAAAACCACATGAAGAAAAGGAATATGAAAAACTAGAAAGCCTAGTTGAAGAGTATAACCTAGAAAATGTTGTTCAGTTTAAGGGACATGTAGTTAATGTTAATGAAGAAATGTCAACTTCTCTTGCTACAATGTTAATTTCTCATACAGAAGGTATGGGTAATGTAATGCTAGAATCAATGGCTAATACTGTGCCTGTTATAGCTTATGATTTATGTTATGGTCCTCCTGAAATTATTGATGATGGTGTTAATGGAATTATTGTAGATAAATATGATACTGAAGAATTAGCAGAAAAAATATTATATTTAGTTAATCATCCGAAAATAGCTTATAATCTTGGTTTAGAAGCTAGAAAAACAATAAAAAATAAATGTTCGGAGGAAATATTGTTAAAAAACTGGGAAATTGTACTTAGAAAAAGTTATATGCATAATATTATCAAATTCTTTAACAACATGATTAATAATAATATAGTACATGATGAATCTACTAATAGTGTTCCTATTGTCAAATATTCACAGCCAGATAATTTCTTTAAAAAAGATGACAGTACCACTATTGAATATTATAAATTAAAGGGATCTTTTAAGAAGAAGGTATTATTATGGATTCCATATGTATATATATTATTAAAATCAGGTGGTTTATCTAACATTGTATTGAATATTAGATTATACCGGGCATTACAAAACAATAGCTGGTTTAATATTGGTTATTATTTGAATAATAATAGAGATTTAACTAGACGAAAGTGGTGTAAATTGTTAACACCTGAAACACATTATGTATGTAATGGAATTGATGAGAGTAGAAAGCCAAATCCTACGTATAAAGGTAAATCTAGGAAGGATGTATTATCTAAATTAAATAATTAATCTCTTTCCTTTTTTCTTATTTTTGAATTTTTAATATGATTATAGAGTAGTATTTTTAGAGTTTTAAAAATAATTTATAACATGATTCTAGTAATACAATACTTATGAATTTATTTTTTTTTTAAATAATTGTGTTGATAATGGCTGAAACAATATAACTATTGTTTGTTGGAATATGTTCATAAATTCATGTTATTTTCTTTTTTTGTTAATGTTAGTGCTTCTTCTATAACTTGGTCCATATTCATATATTTGTACATTCCTAATCTTCCACCAAATAGGATATTTGGTTCTTTTTCAGCTAGTTTTTGATATTTGTTATATAACTCTGAGTTTTTAGCATCGTTGACAGGGTAATATGCTTCTTCGCCTTTTTTCCATGTTTGCGGATATTCTTTAGTAATTATTGTTTTTTCTGATGCACTGTTTTCAAAGTGTTTATGTTCAATAATACGCGTGTATGGTATTTTTCTTTCGGTATAATTGATTACTGCATTTCCTTGGTAGTTGTCTGTATCTTTAATTTCAGTTTCAAATTTTAATCCTCTGTACTCTAATTCACCATAACAGTAATCAAAGTATTGGTCAATCATTCCTGTAAATAGTACTTTGTCAGCTATATAATCCCATTTTTCTTTGTTGTCAAAATAATCAGTATTTAATTTTACTTCAATACCATTTAATAATTTTTCTATTATTTGAGTATATCCGCCTATTGGTATTCCTTGATATAGGTCATTAAAGTAATTGTTATCATATGTGAAACGTACAGGTAATCTTTTTATGATAAATGATGGTAGTTCGGTGCAGGATTTTCCCCATTGTTTTTCAGTGTATCCTTTGATTAATAATTTATATATTGTGGAACCAACAAGATTTATTGCTTGTTCTTCTAGGTTTGAAGGATTATCTGTTTTATATTCCTTTTTTTCTTCTTCTATAATTTTTTTTGCTTTTTCAGGTGTTTTTACGCCCCATATTTGATAAAATGTGTTCATATTGAATGGAAGATTATATAATTTTCCTTCATAGTTTGCTATTGGTGAGTTTGTAAATCTGTTAAATTTAGCGAATTGATTTATGTATTGCCATATCTCTTCATTATTTGTGTGGAATATATGTGCACCGTATTTATGCACGTTAATGTTTTCAATTTTCTCAGTATATATATTTCCACCAACAGTGTTTCTTTTTTCTATAACTAGACATTGTTTACCCTTTTTGTTCATTTCATGTGCAAATACTGACCCAAATAATCCTGAACCAACTATTAAATAATCATATTTCTTCAAAAATATCACTCTAACGTTTTATTGTTTCTATTTTTCTTTTTTATTTTATAAAAAAATTACTTAAGTGTAAAAATGTTTATTAAGTATAGTTTTTTGAAATAACTGCTTTGTAGAAAACCTATAATTTTATAATAAAGAAAGTATTCATGAAATTAGTTGGAAAATAACATAATCTTTGAGGAATCCTGGGTGTATAATAATAAGATTGAATCATTCATTTATCAACTTTTTTTGGTTATAATTTTACTTATTTAATAGTCATTTCAATAAATAAAATTATATTCTATTTTTCACATATATAATATCATATTGTATATTTATCATTGGTTGATGAGTTTTTACTTATCTCTAATGATAATTCAAGGTATTTATGATAATATTTTTTTATTTTATTAAACCTGAATTTTAGGAGATACATAATATATGAGTAATAATGATATTCCAAAGGATTATGATCATACTACAGAAGAAGAATTGCAGGAATTATGGCAAAGAGATAATACGTATAGATTTATAGGTGACGGTACTAAGCCAACTTATATTATTGATACTCCTCCTCCTTATCCTACAGGTAAGCTTCATATGGGTCACGTTTTGAATTGGGTTTATATGGATATTATTGCCCGGTATAAACGTATGAATAATTTCGATGTTTTATTCCCACAGGGATGGGATTGTCATGGTCTTCCAACAGAGGTTAAAGTTGAGGAGATTCATGATATTAAGAAGAATGATGTTTCCCGTGAGACATTTAGGGATTATTGTATTGACTTGACTCATGATAATATTGAGAAGATGCGTTTACAGATGCGTAAGATGGGTTATTCCCAGGACTGGGATCACGAGTATATCACCATGCTTCCTGAGAATAAGAGGAGAACTCAGCTTTCTTTCCTTAAATTGTATAATAAGGACATGATTTATCAGGATATTCATCCTATTAATTGGTGTCCTAGATGTGAAACTGCTATAGCATTTGCAGAGGTTGAGTATAAGGATAATACTACTAAGTTAAATTATGTTAACTTCCCAGCTGCTGATGGCTCTGGTAATGCTACTATTGCTACTACCCGTCCTGAATTGTTATGTGCCTGTGTGGCTGTTGTAGTACATCCTGATGATGAACGTTACAGTAATCTTCATGGTAAAACTGTTAAACTACCAATCTATAACCGTGAGGTTAAAATTATCACTGATGAAACAGTAGACCCTGAATATGGTACTGGTGTGGTAATGATTTGTACCTTTGGTGATAAGACTGATGTTGAATGGGTTACACGTTATGACCTTGACATCATAGATGCTATTGATGAAAAAGGTGAAATGCTACCAGTAGCAGGTAAATATGCTGGCATGCCTATCAAGGAATGTAGAAAAGCTATTATCAATGACTTAAAAGAGGAAGGATTCCTCATAAAACAGGAAGATGTAGACCAGAATGTTGGTGTATGCTGGAGATGTAAGACTCCTATAGAAATCATGACCAAGAAACAATGGTTTGTAGCTGTAAAGAATATGACAGAGGACATCATTGAACAGGCAAAGAGTATGAGATGGGTACCTGACCATATGTATCACAGGTTAGAAAACTGGGCTAACAGTATGGATTGGGATTGGTGTATATCCAGACAGAGAATATTTGCTACTCCTATACCTGTATGGTATTGTAATGATTGTCATAAGGTAGTACTACCTAGTGAGGAACAGTTACCAGTGGATCCTACTATTGACCAGCCTGACCATGCATGTAGCTGTGGATGCACCAGCTTCACACCAGAGGAGGATGTACTAGATACTTGGATGGATAGTTCAATAACTCCATTAACTATAGCTGATTGGCCAAATCCTGGATGGGAAACTGTATACCCTGCAACTTTAAGGCCACAGGGACATGATATTATAAGAACATGGGCATTTTATACAATTCTAAGATGTTATGCTCTTACCGGTGAAAAACCATTTGATGAACTTGTAATTAATGGTATGGTATTTGGTGAGGACGGCCATAAAATGAGTAAATCATTAGGTAATGTAATACAGCCTGAGGCTGTTATAGATGAGTATGGTGCTGATGCTCTTAGATTATGGTCTGCTAACAGTGTACCGGGAGCAGATGTGCCATTTGGCTGGAAGGATATTAAACATGCATATAAGTTCCTACGTAAATTCTGGAATGCATTCAGATTTATTAACATGCACCTGGATGAGAATGTACCAGAAGAACTTAGTGGAGATAATATTATTGATAAATGGATATTATCTAAGTTAAACAGATTAAACAAGGTAGTGACTGATGCATTTGAAGAATATAACTTTGCAAAGGCAGAACAAGCTATATATGACTTTGTATGGCATGATTTCTGTGATGAGTATATTGAGGCTGTTAAATACAGATTATATGAAGACATAGATTCTACAGCTGATGCAAAGTATACTCTTAAAACTGTAATAGAAACAACATTAGCATTAATGGCACCAATAACACCATTCTTCTCAGATAATGTGTCTCAATACCTTGGTAAGGAATCAAAAGAATTACATATCGGCGGATGGCCAGAACTCCATGAAGAATATATTGATGATGATGTAGAATTAATAGGTAGCTATGCAATAGATATCATAGATGAACTTAGAAGATACAAATCATCACATGGAATACCATTAAACCAGTTACTAAATACTGTAAACATATATACAGAAGATGTAAAGAAAATAGAAACCACCATAGAGGATATTAAAAATACTAACAAAGTGGATAATATAACAGTACAGAATGGTAAACCAGATTTACGTGAAAAAGTAATTTCAATGGAGCCAATAATGAGTAAAGTAGGACCGGAATTCAAGCAACATGCAAAGGATATAATTTCATACATTGCAAGTAATGACCCAGAAGAAATTGCAGAAAAACTAGAGAAAGACGGACAGGTAACTGTTGGTGAAGTAGCATTTACCAAGGAACATGTTACAACAGAATCAGAACTAGTTAGTCAGACAGGAGAAGTTGTTGACATACTACGTACAGAGGAATTTGATATTCTCTTAGAAGTACAGCAATAACTACTTCTTATTACCCACTTTTTTTATAAATATATGATTTTTTTATAACTATATTATTTGGAGAAATTACTTATGGATTTACAAGTTGAGAAGATAAGTAGAATCGGAGGAATTATTAAGGCTCCAGCATCAAAAAGTTATTCTCATCGAGCATTCATCGCAGCCGCACTAGCTGAGGGTCAGTCAGTATTAAAAGACCCATTATATTCTGAGGATACATTAGCAACTCTTGAAGCATGTGAACAGTTAGGTGCATTATTTCAGAGGTATCCTGATAAATGTATAGTTCAGGGAACTGCTGGATATATCAGAACACCTGATAATGTTATTGATGTAAAAAATTCAGGTACTAGTGTAAGGATACTAAGTAGTGTAGCAGCTATTGCACCAAGAGCAAATTATACAATATTCACTGGTGATGAATCACTAAGAAAACGTCCAATGCAAGATCTTATTGATGCACTAAAGAATCTGGGAGTAACAATCTACTCCTCACAGAGTAATGGAACACCACCAATAATAGTAAAGGGTGGATTTGATGGTGGAGAAACAGATATCAAGGGTGATGTTAGTAGTCAGTTTATATCATCAATAATAATGGCTGCTCCATATTCAAAGAAGCCTGTAACACTAAATGTGCGTGGAACATTTGTATCTAAGCCGTATGTTAACATGACATTATCCGTAATTAGTAAGTTCGGTATAGACTTCGAATATGATACAACAAATGTCCCTGAGTACTCATCATACTACATAGAACCACAAAAATATGAGGCAACAGAATACATAATAGAAGGAGATTACTCATCAGCATCATACATGATAGCAGCAGCAGCTATGATACCATCATCAATCACAATTAAGAATCTCTACAGTGATTCAATGCAGGGTGATAAGGTAATACTGGATATAATAGAGAAGATGGGTGCAACAGTCAAGGTATCCGATACTGAGGTTCACATAGAAAGTGATGGACAGTTAAAGGCATTTGACATAAACCTTGAAAATGCACCGGACCTACTTCCAACAGTAGCAGTACTCATGGCAGAGGCTGAGGGAACATCAGTGATAACTGGCGTGGAACATGCAAGATATAAGGAGACAGACCGTGTGCATAACTGTGCAATAGAATTATCTAATGTAGGAATAGAAGTTGAGGAAATGAAGGATGGTCTTATTATCAAGGGGAATCCGACAGGAGGAGTAGTAAACTCTCACCTAGATCATCGTATGGTAATGGCATTCTATGTTCTAGGATTAAAAACTGGTAATATAACAATAAAGGATGCTGCTTGTTATGATGTGTCATTTCCTAACTTCCTGGATGTTATGAATGAAATATCAGAATAAAGGTGGTTATTATGATAACTGAGGATATGAAGGGAGATTTTACTGTTGAGCAAATAGAGTATATTGTGGATGAATTAGAGAAAATATTTGACCGCAGAACATTTGAGGATCAAAGTCCCTATGAAGTACTAGTTAGAACAATATTATCCCAGAGAACACGTGATGAAAATACTGACCGGGCTACTGCTAACTTATTTGAAGTATATCCTACAATGGAGGATATTGCTGAGGCACCTGTTGAGGAAATTGCTAAACTTGTCAGGCCTGCTGGTTTTTATAATGTAAAGGCTGGTCGAATAAAAGAAGTATCTAATATATTATTAGAGGAATATGATGGTATTGTACCAGATAGTATTGATGAATTAATTAAATTACCAGGGGTTGGACGTAAAACAGCTAACTGTGTTTTAGTGTTCGGTTTTCAGGAAGATGCTATACCTGTAGATGTTCATGTTCATAGAATTTCCAATAGATTAGGATTAGTTCATACCAAGGAACCTGAGGAAACAGAGGAAGTTCTAAGAGAAATAGTACCGAAGAATTATTGGTTACCTATTAATGATTTGATGGTGCAGTTTGGCCAGAATATTTGTAAACCTATTAATCCACAGCACATGGAATGTCCTTTCACTGATTTATGTGAATTATATAAATCTCTGGATGAAATTTAATTAATTGAAATCTTTTTTTATATTTTTTTAAATAAATAGTTCCTATAATAAGAACTATTATTATAATAATGTGCATATTTTAGGATTAAATCAACAAAAAATAGTACATAAAAGAGGAATATTTAAATAGTATGATGCTATATTTATGAATAGTAACTAATTACTCGAAATAGAAAATATTGAAAAATATGCTACTTACATATTTACAGGGAATTTAATATTTTCATAATCTCATTGGATTAGTTATGGTTTTAATATTCTTATGATTTGAAAAAAATGTTATTGTTAAGGATAATTAGGGAATACTTCCTTAACATTACCTTTTTTTATTAAAAAAAGATATAGCTATTTTTAATTGAATTTATCTTTATTTTACATTAATTAATCATATAATTTATGGATTACTAATTTTAAATAAAAAGATGTAATGAATTAATTCAAATTTAGATAAAAAAGAACAAGTAATTTAATTATATTCTAAATTTTATAATAATACTATTTATAAAAAAATTGTTTTATTAAAAAAAGAATTAATCAACTTCTCTTATGTAAAGAGAAATTTAGTTAAGGAGGTTGATTTATCGTTTAAGATTTTTAACCTCTTCAATGAATAAGTTTAAAACTTCTTCTTGTAATCCTTCTACAAATTTTAAGGATCCTGCAACTTCGTGTCCTCCACCATCTGCTCCAGCTTGTGGTATTTCTTCTTGTATTTTTGTGATTACATTGTTTAAGTTGAAGTCAAAGTCGTTTTTAATTACTTCAGTTGCTCTTATAACTGCAAAGTCTGGTCCATTTGCTAGGGTCATTATTGGTTTATCTTCTCCTTTTTCCTGTACAATTTTATCATGTACATAACCTGTTGTTTTTCCAGGTGCTGGATAGGTGAATTTATGTGCATATTTTTCAACGTCTAATCTATTTAATTGTATACCATTATCAAAGTATTCAGTTTGAACGTTTGGCATTGCTGCTTTAAGTTGTGTTTCAATTCTTTTATCTGATTCTTTCATTAGTACATTTAATAGTTCTTCCTGACGTTCTTTGTCTTCTAATCCTAGTATGGTGTTCATTACTCCTCTACCATTCATGAATCTTAAGAAGTATGCTTCAAAATCAACACAGGTTGCTACTTTGTCGAGGTCGTCACGAGAATATCCTTCCTCTGCTGCAATCTCAAGGTATCTGTCAACTTCTGAACATTCAGCATGGTCACCTACAGCTGCAATACCAGGGAAATGTCTGATTTCACTACGTACATCTGGATTTATCATACCTGCTAATTCCACTGCTAATGCACCAGCTGTTAACTGTGAATCTCCGCCAACAAGGTAAGGATTTACATGTATGTCAACATAGTTATCAATTAATGAACGACCATTTTCAACTTCTCCAGGATAATGATGGTCAACAACTATTGATTCAATACCATAAACTTTAGCATGACTTAATGCTGCTACATCTTCCTCTGTGGAACCATTATCCAGTAATACAAGTAATGGTAATTTTTGTCCATGACGTTCCTGGTCTTCTAGTGCATAAGATAAATCTTTTACAACATCTTCTAATTCATAGAAAGGTGCCTTACTAGGGGATCTCTTAAAGAAGTGCCATTCAGCATCAGCATCATTACTTTCTTCTCTTAGAAGTGGTAATACTGCCTGCTCTACTGCTACACCAGCACATATACCATCAGCATCAGCATGGTGACGTACAAGTATTGATCTGCCGTCAAGTATTGCTCTTCTAATAGTTTTTGCTGCTTTTGCAAGTTTTGGTCTTAGTTTCTGTAGAACTTCACTTTCTTCAATCATTACAGAAGTATCTTTTGGTTCAGCTTTTTGATTAATGGATTCCTCTATTAATTCTCTAAGATTGTTTTCATCATCTTCATCAAGTTTTTCAATTGATTCAGATTCAATCTGTATTTTACCACTATGTAGTGATATTTCTCCAAGTATTTCTACAACATCATCTACTTCTAATTCAGGGTACATTCTTACACCAGGTTCGTTAAAAGCAGCTGCCCATGTTACATCTGTTTCATCTCTAACTGTGAATATTGTAGGACCACTTGTCTGCTGAATTTGTATGATTTCACCTTGAATTGCAATATTACGTCCAAGGTTATCCTCTGATAAGTCAGAAATCTTAGTTCTTTTCACATTTCGTTTAACAGTTATTTTTTCGTAGTCATTACCATATTTTGTTTTTGAGTAGCCTAAATCAACATCCATTTTACCTTTATGAGGCTTGATTTCAGCAATTTTTACTACTATTTTATCTCCTACTTTTTCTTTAGGATTACGTGTTCTCAGTAGTCCATATACACTTTTACTTAGACTAACAAAGAACCCATATTTTTCTACTCTAGTAATGACTCCTTCATAGTCACTGCCTATTTCTAGGTCTTCAATTTGACATGAAGGACTTAACACATATACTATTGGTTTATCATTAGTAGATGCGTTTTGATTTTTCTTCATATATGGTTCTCCTAATTTTTGAATAAAAAAATATAATATAATAAATAATCTTAGATTATTTTTCAGTGAATTTGTCAGGATTTTGATTCTCTAACTCTTCACGTTTATCATTATATTGTGTTGTGTTCTGCATTATTTCATTTGATTTGTTAAAATGTTCTTTGGATAATGAATAATCATTTGGATTTATCAGTGCTAAACCATTTTTCATCTCATTAGCTGCATTAATTTTCATGTCTAGTTCGTCTAGTGTGTAGTTAAAGTATTGTGTTAGAACGGTATCATTCCGATTTATTGATTTGTTTAATGCAATTTGTGTATCATTTTTTGCTTTATTGTAATTTGTCAGTGATTCATCTATTGATTGAGTTGCTTTTTCATAGTTTTCATTGTTTATATATCCAACTGCTTCATTATATTTGGTGTTACCAGATTCCAGGTTTGAATTGATTGATGGAAGCTGGGATTGTGGTTTATATAGGTTATCTATATAAAAAATACCAACAATTAATATGCATAATGCAATTAAACAACAAATTATAGCTTTTTTATTCATATGCTCAAATCTATAACAATTAATTTAAACATTTAATATTTATCTCTTTTTTAATTAAAATATATTATCATAAATAGTATATATCACAAATTAGTCAGCGTTTTTATAGAAAATAGCAGTATATTATGGATTGGTTATCCTTGCCAGTAAATTATATAAAGTATCCATAATATTATAGAAAACAATTTTAACATTATTTTAATTTAGCATTACACTAAATATTATGATTGTATTATTTAAAACAATATTTACTTTAATAATACATGTACATGTCATATATTATAATCAATAATTTTATAAGTTATTGTTATCAAAATAAATGAAGATATATTCTAATTGTATGAAAAAGTTTATAAACTTAAACAAATATAAATAAATGATAGGCTAGGTTGGGAGGTTAGTGGTCTCTTGTAAGCTCAAATCCTCTATATGGAGCAATCGAAGTTTTTGGAGAGGCATATTAAATACTAATAGGCCTATATTTGTAACGTCGAAGTCTCGTCCCGTAGGATTAGCGGTGGTAGGATTTTAACTGTAGGGTTAAAGTTAACTATCTTAATTAATTGAATGGGTCAGGTCTGGAAAGAAGCAGCTCTGTTTTAGACAACTGATGTTTATGGATCAGCGGGGTGGAGTTACAGATATAGATAACCTATTTTTATGAGGTATGTCCATCCAATTACATGCCGCTTAAAAAATATAAAATATAGTAAATTATAAATGTAATAAAATATAAACTATTAAATACTGTTTTAACATGTCGAGGTGGCCCAGCCTGGTACGGCGGTGGCCTGCTAAGCCACTGGGCAGATGCCCACCCGGGTTCGAATCCCGGCCTCGGCGCTTAACCAACTATTTTTACTGATATTAACTATACAAATAACAATTCTACATAATTTAATCAACATTTGGTTTATTAAGCATAATTTAACTAAAATTATGGATAATATAAGCGTTATAGAATTACTTTTCAAAAAATTTTTAAATATATAAAATAATATCTAATAAATAACTAACATTATTCATTATTCTTAGTTAAATAATCAAAAAATTTCTCGAGTAGATATTATGGAAAATGCAGATAAACAAGTTTCATCAAAAGCAAAAGCTGAAATTGAACAAAAAATAAAAACAGAAACTAAAAGCCTAGAAAAAGTAGAAACAGAACATAAAGAACTGGAAAATGCTATACAGGGTTATGATAAATTCTATAAAGACCTTGAACATTTCATAATAGATAATATGCATGATTTCTCAGTTAGCGAGGAAGATTTACCAAAATATTTCAGAAGCAACATTAATGAAGTATACCAGAACTATGTTCAAATAAGAAAAGATGCCTATGATGAAGAAGATGAGTTAACTCAGTACATTAACCACTGCATACGGGAAGTTAATAAGAATAAGCGTTCACTAAAATTTTATAAATCACAGGATGAAGATAGTGAGTTCTATCAGGACTGCCTGCCATTAATAAATATCTACGAGAAAAAAATAGAATTATACACTGATAACCAGCAAATGACAAGGGAAATAATTGAAAAACTAAGAAAAATAGCTGATAAACTAAAAAATTGGGAATAAAAAAAAGTTAATAGAAGTAGTGAAAATATTTATACTATTTTTTCTAATCTACTCATTGCTACTTCTAGATTTTCATAACTCTGAGCATAAGATAATCTGATATAATTCTTACCCATCTCACCAAATGCAGCACCAGGTACTAATACTACGTCTTCTTTAACAGCCTTTTTAACAAATTCCTCTGGATTTTCGCATCTGAAGAATACATAGAATGCACCATTAGGCATTACACAATCTAATCCCATGTCATTTAATGATTCAACTACAAGGTCTCTTCTTTTTCTGAACTCATTTGTCATACTTGTAACACAGTCCTGTGGTCCTGATAATGCTGTTATTGCTGCTTTCTGTACTGATGTATCTATACATGCTACATCATACTGGTGTACTTTAAGTATTTCATTAATGATATCTGGATTACTTGTGCAGTATCCTATTCTTAGTCCGGTCATTGCATATGATTTTGAGAATCCGTTTATTGTAACAGCATTATCTGTGTATGCTTGGAAGCTGTAATGTTTTCTGTCATAGATTATTTTTTCATATATTTCATCGGAGAATATGATTAAATCCTTGTCTGTTGCTAGGTCTGCTATTTGTTTTATGTCTTCTTTTTCCATTACTGCTCCTGTAGGGTTACATGGTGAGTTTATTATTATTGCTTTTGTATTATCGGTTAGGCTTTTTTCTATGTCTTCTATTGTTGTTTGGAATCCATTTTCTGCACTTGTTTGTACTGGGATGCTGTTTGCTCCTGCTAGGGTTACGCATTCCTTGTATGATAGAAATCCTGGGTCTGGTATTAGTACGTCATCACCCGGATTTATTAGTGCTTGTATTCCAGCGTATAATGCTTCACTTGCTCCTACTGTTACTATTATATCATCGCTTGTTGTGTTTATGTTGTTGTCTTTTTTCAGTTTCTTTGATATTTGTTTTCTTAGTTCTGGTTCTCCTTTGTTTTGTGAGTAGTGTGTGTAGTTTTGGTCTAGTGCATTTTTCAGTGATTCTATGATGTGTGGTGGTGTGTTGAAGTCTGGTTCTCCTAGTGCTAGGTTGATTGCTGTTGGACTTGCTTGTTCGAACATTTTTCTTACTTGTGATAGGTTTATATTTTTTACTCTGTCTGCTCCATAATTCATATTTATTTTCTCCATTTTTTTTATTATTCACATGATCCACAGTTATAACATCCATCTGTTTCACACCATGGTGTTATTTCTCCTGTTTCTACTTTTTTATATTCTTTTTTGAGGAATGAGTTTTTTATCCCCACGTCTATTTCGTGCCATGGTAGGGTGTAGTTTTCTTTTTCTTTTTCTTCGTTTATCTTGTATGCTAGTTTATACCAGTCTTTGAATGCTATTTTTTTTCCTATTTTCAGTAGGCTGTTTAGTTCTGCTCCGCTGTTTGTTAGTACGTATTGTATTGTTGCTTTTTTAAGGTTTTCTTTCTTGTTTCTATGTTTTAGTCTTGTGCTGTATTTCTTGAATTTATCGTATAGGTCGTCGTAGTCGAATCCCATGTATTGTAGTGGTGTGTGTGGTTTTGGTATTAGGGGGTTTACGCTGGTTGTTATTGTATTGTAACGTACTCCTTTTGAGGTTAGTTGCCTTAGGAAGTTGATTAGTTCCATTATGTCGTCTGTTGTTTCTCCTGGTGTTCCTAGTAGCAGGTACATTTTGACTTTTAGTTTCAGTGCTATTGCTCTGTCTACTGTGTGGTATATTTCTGTGTCGGTGATTGGCTTGTTTAATTTCCATCGTTGTTTTTGTATTGTTTCTGGTGCGATGGTTATTGTTTTCAGGCCGCTTTGTTTTAGTATTTCCAGTAGTTCGTCTGTCACTGATTCTATTCTTAGTGATGGTGTTGCTATTTGGAATCCTTCCTGTGTTAGTTCCCAGCATAGTTCTTCTATTTTACTGTAGTCGCTCACTGCTTCTCCTATTAGTGCTACTTTGTTGTGTCCTGTTACTTGTCTTGTTTTTTCTGCTGTTTCTAGTAGTGTTTTTAGTGGTGTTTCTCTTCTTGGCCTGTACATGCATCCACTCATGCAGAATCTGCATCCTCTTGTGCATCCTCTGGATACTTCTAGTAGGAATGCGTTGTCTCCGAATGCTGGCATGAATTTCTTGTTGTCTGTTTTTGTTACTATCTGGTATATTGGCCGCCATGCGTCTTTCATGTTTTTTACTTGCTGTATTTTTGCTGGTTCTCCTGGCTTGTATACGCCTGGTATGTCCAGGAAGTCGTAGATGTCTGCGCGGGGGTTGTTTGTATCACTTCTTACGTCGATTATTTTGTCTAGTGTTACTTCTGCGTCTCCTATTACAAAAAGGTCTACGAATGTTGATATTGGCAGGGGGTTTGATGCTGCACATGGTCCGCCTGCAATTACCAGTGGATCTGTCGGTCTTCTGTTTTTACTTTCTAGTGGTATATTACTACGTTTGAGCATGTCTATCATGTTAAAGTAGTCTTGTTCAAATTGTAGTGTGAAACTTACTATGTCAAAATCTGCAAGGTCTGATCTTGTTTCTATGCTCTTTGTCTGCGGATATATTACTCTTTCACAGTATATGTCTTCTCTGGCATTCAGGTAGTCGTAGATGATATGATAGCCCATTGATGACATAGCTACTCTGTATATGTTAGGGTAGCATGACGCGAATCTTGTGATTACTTTTCTCGGATTTTTGATTACTGTATTGTATTCTTCTATCATATAATATACCTTATCAGTCTAGTTATTCGTATTATATATTGTGTATTTCATTATTATTATAATAAGATAGTATAGAATATGGGTGGAATTTTAAAATTAGCTTTTTTTTTAAAGAAGTAAATGGTTTAAAGTTTTTCTTTTGTATTAATGGAGTTGATTGTTATCTTGTATAATACCTGTTTTAGGTTATGAATATCTTCCTTTGTTAAAAAGTTGCATACCGTGTTTTCCCATTGATTGTCGAGGTCATCTATCTTTGATGCTAGTTTTTTACTTTTATCTGTGAGGTATACGAAATTTCTTCGTCTGTTGTTTTCGTCTATTTCTCGTTTTATTAGATTTTTATCTTCAAGGTGTCTTATTGACCTGGCTACTGTTCCTTCGGTTAGGTAGAAGCTTCTTGCTATGTCTTGCTGTGTTTTTTTTCCTTCTGTGTATAATTTCATGATTATATGGTATTCGCTGACATTTATGTTGTATGGTTCCAGTTCCTTTTTCAGTGCTATGTGGTGTTGTCTGCCTATTAAGTCAAATATGAAGTTTATTGGAAATTGGTCAATTGTATTTTCTGTAAAGTTTTCTGGTAATTCCATGTTTATCACAAACTCTCTTTGATTATATTTTAGTTTTTTCTTTAATGTTTAATATAGTTTAAAAAAAAGTGAAAATGAGGATGGTTTATGTTCTGTATTTTCTTATTCTTCTCATGTATCCTCTGAATACTATTAATCCTATTATTGAACCTAGCAGTGCTCCTAGTATCATTCCATAGTATATTCCGTAGTGTCCTGTGTGGAATATGAATATGAATATCAGTGTGAATACGAGTACTAGTACAAGTTCTCTTAGCACTGTTAGTATTAGTGATATTGTACCTTTTCCCATTCCCTGGAATACACATGCGCAGCTGAATCCTATTGGTATTGCTACAAGGAAGAATGATAGTATTCTTAGTATTTCTGTTATTATCGGACCTAGGTTTGCGCTGGTTTCTGAGTAACTAAATAGTAGTGCTAGCTGTGGTGCAAATAACTGTATGATTATCACAGCTATTACTGCTACGATTAATGATATTTTCATTGAGTAGTAGCATGTTGTGTTTACTTTATCATAGTCGTGTGCTCCAAATCCTACTCCTGCTACTGTGATTGCTGATGTACATATACCTACTGTTGTCATCATGAATACTTGTATGATACTGAATGCTGCTGTGAATCCTGCTACTATTTGGGTTGATGCTACCATTGCTATTAATGCGTTTAGTATTATTGATATGAGTGATATTATCAGCTGTTCTACACTTGCTGGTATGGATACGCTCATTAATTCCTTCATTATTTTGTTGCTGTATTTGAATTGTTTTCTGGATAGGTCTACATATGTGTCTTTTTTGATGAACATCCAGTATATCATCAGACATGTTGCTACTAGTGCTGATAGTATGGTTGCTATTGCTGCTCCTTCTACTCCCCATCCTAGTGTGTATATGAATATTGGGTCTATTATCATATTTAGTATACCGGTGAATGCCAGTGCTAGAGTTGCTCTTTTCACATCTCCTTCTGCTCTTAGTTCACTGGATAGTATTCCGTTAAATACTATTGTGAAGGATCCTAGGGTTATTATTGATGCATATGGTTTTGCATATTGCATTACTGATGATGCTCCCATTGCCACAAGCATTGGATCTAGGCATGGTATTACTATTATAATCAGTAGGATTGATATTATTATTCCCGTCAGTACTCCGTGCAGTGCACTGTTACTTGCGTTTTCTCTGTCATCTGAGCCTATGTATCTGGATATTAGTGAATTTGCTCCTGCTCCAAATCCGTTTGCTAGTCCGCCGTATATAATAAATAGCGGTGTTACAAATCCTAATGCTGCTAGGGGGTCAGATCCTAATCCTGATACCCATACTCTATCAACCATGTTATATACCATGTTTAGTACTAGTGTTATAATCATTGGCCATGCTATGGCTCGGATAGCTGCTTTCGGGTCTCCCTTTATTAATTCTATTTTCTCATTTGTATGTGCTTCATCTTTTAGTTCTATCTCAGGACTCAAAATCTCACCTCTCCTTTTATTTGATTTTCCCAAATAACACTTGTATTTCAAACTATTGCTTATACAAGTGTTATTGAATAATTTTTATAATTAATTATGAATTGATAAAAATTAACTAAAAAATAAAATTGATTCTTTACATCACAATAGTTGCCTATGCAATGATGTATTTAAAACTTAAATCATTCATACTATTTATACTTTACCAAAAAACATACAAAACAATACAGGAATACAACAAAAAATAACATAACATCCAAATTAAGTACACATAACCTCATATTATCCACGAAATTATTTATATAAAATAAATAACAAAAATAGATTTAACGTTGAATGATATATCATCATTTAATCAAATAGGAATTAGAGGTTTTTAATGGAAGAAACATATAAAAAAGTAGCTGTTGGCGGAACTTTTGATAAGCTACATAAGGGTCATGAGGCACTTATAAGAACAGCCTTTAACATGGGGGATTGTGTACTTATAGGTATAACCTCTGATGAATTTGCTAGTAATAAAAGCCATGACATTGAATCATGTCAAACTAGAATAAAAAGATTAACTAATATTATCAGTGATTATGATAAAGAATATGAGATTAAAGAAATAGTTGATCCTAGTGGAACTGCTGATAAAGACCCTGAATTAGAAGCAATAGTTGTTAGTGAGGAAACCGAGCAATCCGCGGTAAATATTAATAAGATTCGTATTGAAAATGGATTAGACCCATTGGATATTATTGTTATTGAATGGATTTTAGCTGATGATGGCGTACCTATTTCATCTACACGTATTCGTAAAGGTGAAATAGACCAGAAGGGTAACTTATTATAATCTCATATTCCTTATAATCTCTCTTTTTTTTATCTTATATCTGTGATAGAAAATTATTTCTACTATTTATTATCACTGTTTTTGTATGATTTGTTATAGTGTTTAAGTAGTTAGTCGTGTAATAAGCTGCTACCAGCACTATCATGCTCATTGAGGCTAGTATTAATATTAGCTCTGCACTTGTCTGTCCCTTGTTATCTAGTTTCATTTGCTTGTTGTCAGATTTTGTCTTATTTGCTGTGCATCATCATGTGCACTGAATGTGTTACCGTTTGAGAAGTAGTTTGAGTATATTTCCAGTGCTACAAGTGCTATGATTATCACTCCCCCGAATAGTAGGATGTATTCTGCTGCTCCTTGTCCTGTTTCGTCTTCTAGTATATTCATAATTTTCACCTCCATAGTATTACTACATATTATTATTAGTAATACAAATTATAAAAGTATTACTTTTTATACTTAATAGTAATACGTATGTTGATGCAGACAATTAAAACGTTTAATATAATACTTCCAAACAATATTATAATATCAGGAGTAAAAAAACATGAAAATATTAATATTCACCTGTGGAGTAGGTATAGGACATGCATCACGTGATTTAGCCCTAGCAGAACAACTGAAAGAACACGGCCACCAGATAGAATTTGCAAGCTATGGCTCAGGACTACACTACTATCAAAAAAATAACTACAAACCATACCACCTGCCCGAAATGAACTTTCAAGCATCAGACGGAGGAATAGATGTCGAGGAATCACTAAAACAATCAAAAGACATACCATTCACATTCCTAAAAAGCATGTACAAAGAAGCAAAAATAGTAAGAAAAATAAAACCGGACCTGATACTAACAGACTCAGATTACTCAGCACCAATCATGGCCAAATTTCTAAACATACCCTGCTATATAATAACCAATGACCTGACATTCGGATTCTCCGACTCAACAAATGCACATATAGTAAAATACTTTGAAAAAAGCGTAAGCAAATTCATAATGGAAATATCAAAGGGATGCCAGAAAATACTGGTGCCTGACATACCAGGATCAATTGAAATACCAGAACAACTCAAAAACAAATCACAATTCATAGGACCACTGCTGCACAAAGACGTTGATATAATAGAATCTAAAGAAAAACTACGGGAAAAATACAACGTAAAACAGGAAGATACAGTAATCGTTGTGACAATAGGCGGAAGCAACTTCGGAAAAAAACTACTAACAAACATATGTGAAATATCAGATAAAATAAAAGCAGATAAAATATTCATGTTCACAGGACTAGAAATAAATCCAAACTCCTTCAACATACCTGAAAATGATGAGAAGATAATCATCAGACAATTCACATATGACCTGATAGAATGGATGAAACTATCAGACTTGACAATAGCAATAGCAGGACATACAACATCAATGGAATTACTATCAATCAAGAAGCCAAACATACTAATACCACTGAATAACCACGTAGAACAAGAAAAAAACATAGCAAGAATGATGGAATACAATATAACAGAAAAAGCATCAATTAACAACAAGGAAGAACTACTGACAATAATCAACAACACACTAGACAATCTGGACCAAATAGAAGTAAACAAGGAATCATACGAGGACTTCATACAATATAATGGAAAGGAAAATGCATTAAAATTAATTGAAAATGTAAATATATAGAAAAAAAGAAAAATAATATATATCATTAAAATAATTGAAAGGGGATTGATAATATATGAAAATAGAATATCTAGGACATTCAGCATTTAAAATAATAACAGAAGAAGGATTAAAAATATTAATAGACCCATTCATAAGCAGTAACCCTGCATGCACAACACCGGTCGAAGAACTAAAACCGGACATAATACTAGTAACCCATGGACATTCAGACCACTTCGGAGATACACTGGAAATAGCAAATAACTCAGGAGCAACAGTCATAACAACACACGAACTAGCAACATTCGTACAGAAACAGGGATTCCATGCAATAGGCATGAACATAGGTGGATCAATATCCGTAAACAACCTGATAAACATTACAATGGTAGATGCAAGACATACCTCAGCAATAGACTTCATGGAGGATTTAGAAGAAGGCGGAGTATCAACAGGATTTATCATAACATTAGAAAGCGGAAAGAAAATCTACCATGCAGGAGATACAGGCCTGTTCGGAGATATGAAAACAGTGATAGGAGACATATACAAGCCGGACATAGCATTACTGCCAATAGGAGATAAATTCACCATGGGAATAGAGGATGCAGCAATAGCAGCAGCATGGGTACAGGCAAGAATTGTAATACCAATGCACTATAACACATTCCCAGAAATAGAACAAGACCCGGAACTCTTTGCAAAATTTGTTGAAGATGAAAGTATAGGCACATTCACAGTACCATTACAGCCGGGTGAATCTTACAGTGAGGATTATGAAGAATAATTCTCATAATAACTAAACTTTATATATAAACAAAAATAAATTTTTATAATAGTAGGAAAGGTTTAACTAAATTATATCCTATATCAAACCTAAAGAATATTGAATAAATCAATACTCTTAAAAACAATAATCTTTCCATACTAATTTAACTTTTTTTAACAAATAACTTTTTTATTAATTATAACTGCTAGTTAATATAGTATATTATTAAAAACATGTGATAATATCAATAATATAAGTTATAAAAAAAATAGGGAAGTTGAGAATTTACTTATTAGCGTACTTCTGATTATATTCTCTAATATCCATGATATCACATTTACCGCTTGGTAAACTACGTACAATATCATCAATACTAAAGTTCTTGTCAGGGTCAATAATATGTAATATTTCCTTAGATATACGTTCTTTTTTTGTAAAACCTGGCTTTATGACAACAAATTTATCAGTCATACGTTTAACACATTCTACAGGGCCGGACATTATCCTCTTATCATTATCATAATCAACAATACCTAAACCTACCAGAACAGGCACGTTACGTATGAAATTCTTTTTACCTCTGATGACAAATGATCCCTTTTTAAGAAATTCACCGCTTTGAGGAGTTTTAGATACTTGGTCCATATTCACCCAGTAAGCATCATATGAACTGAATCCTTCTGTCCAGGCACTGCTAAAACTACTAGCAAAACATGCTGCATCATACAAGGTGGTCTCAGGAATTTCATCATCGCCAGTATTCTGCACTATTGTTGAAGGTGCACCATGAATATCACAGTGGAAGTATATATCATTAGTTTTAGAGTAATGTTTAACTACTTTTTCATTACTATTAGCATCTCTACCGCCGATTACAAGATAGCCATCCCTGCTAATAAACCAGCGTAACTTTTCATACCATTTAAGCTCTCTTCTTTCTTTATGCTGCTGTTTTTCTTTTAGTTCATCTATTGCTACTTCTTTCTTGTTTTCAAGTTTTTTTATTTCATTTTTAGTGTTTTCTATAGCAATATTTACTCCATCTATTTTTCTTTTTGCCTTTTTACCCTTATTATAGTATTTCTCTGTGCTTTCAGGTATGCCTATTTTTGGGTCTATTTGCACATGTGTATCATCTAATTTAAGATTTAGAACTCCCATTTTATCAATGGATTCTATCATATCTAATCCCTGAACACTTTTATCCTTTTTAGCCTTCTTGATGATTGTGGATATTTCCTTCCAGGAATATTTTTCTCTTGCCTGTAGTATGATATCAATTACTTCCTGTATTTCATTATAATGGGCATATATTGTATCTCCTTTATGTTGTGTGTCTTCAATTGTCTTATAGAATCCTTTCAGTGTATCTTCCTGCATCTTCAGACGTTTCTCATATTTTCCTATTCTCTTAGCCCATATTTTTTCTTCTTTTGATTCTACGTCTTTCACAATCTTCTTACTGTAGAATTCGTCAGCTGCCTTGTTAAAGCTGTCAAATGTTTTCTTTTCATAGTCCTGGTACTTGTTTAAGTCTATTGGTACAAAATCCTTATCTTTATGTTTTCCATCTTTTTCTTCTATGATTATCTGTGGATTTGGATGATTTTCTATCTTATCCAGTAATGTTTTTATTGCATTGTCTAGTTGGATGATTTCCTCGTCTGTCATGTCCTGTGCAGGTTTCTGTTTGTCTATGTTGGTGTAGCTTATTATTTCCTCTGCATATAATCCTCCTAATCCGTTTGTTGCAATGGTTCTTGTTATATCTTTATCTGATTGTTTTATGATTTCCCGTAGTTTCTCGGGATTTGTATTGTTTATGTTTATTCCCTTTTCTGGCGGATACTTGTATTGTTCATGGGATGTTATCTTTCTGTCATGCCATTGTCTATGTTTTAGAGGTGATATTATGTTCTTATCCTTATCTAGTAGAATAACATTTCCTTTACTGAACAATTCAACAATTATTGTGTATTGTTCCTTTTTCTGAACATTTATTTCTAGTATTCTGTCAAAGTTATGCTGTTTTATGGATGTTATGCTTCCGCCACTTAGATGTTTTCTTAGCAGCATCGGAAAGTTTGGTGGTATTGTAGGATTTGGCTGCGGATAGTCTGTTAAGTGTATTCTTACTCCTGCTTGTATTACAAGGTCTTTTCTTCCTTCTCCAGCCTTTCTTATTTTTATCCTTATTGTGTCGTTTGCCGGTTGATATGCTTTATCGATTCTTGCTTCTACTAGTTCATTGTTTAATTCTTTTATTATTGTATGAATGTCTACATTTGACATTGATTTCATATTTTACTGCACCCCTTTTATTCATTATTCATTTATATTATATTTTTGATTCTTATCTTAATTATAAGTATATCCACATAGACTTTATGATTACACCTTATTTCGTTTTTTAGTACTCTGATTTTTTTATCCTATTATATTCAATATATTTAGCTTAGCCTAATCTTTTATTCTTTTAAACAGTACTGGTTTAGTTATACTTAAAAAACAATATTTATATACTGTATTATTTTCTAATATTAGATTAATTACTGGAATTTAGAATACTGGTTAAATTATTTATTAATTATGTGATTATGGTGGTGAATATGGGGACTTATTATAAAAAAGTGAATAGAATATTAATTATAGTATTCTTCTTTAACTTATTTGTAGCTGCTATTAAGCTGGGATATGGTTATCAGGCTAACATATTAAGTATAAGTGCAGACGGATATGATTCATTATTCGATGCTGTATCTAATATTATTGGTATCGTTGCTATGATGATAGCCTGTAAGCCAGGTGATTCAGAGCACAGATATGGTCATTCTAAGATTGAAACATTTGCATCCATACTTATTGCAATATCACTATTAATTGTAAGCTATGAGATTATAACATCAGCTATAGATAGATTCAATGGTGTTGGAATTCCAAGTGTAACACTGATAAGTTACATTGTACTCCTGGCTACTGTTGTTATAAATTATATTGTGTCATTATATGAAAAGAGAATGGGTGAGACATATAATAGTGACATATTGATTTCTGATAGTAAGCATACTAGGAGTGATTCACTTGCTACACTGGTAATTATCATTGGTTTAGTATTTATACAGATGGGTTATGTTATACTTGACCCAATACTATCCATATTTGTAGCAATTCTCATATTAAAGGCTGGAATTGAAATATTATATAAAAATATTAATGTTCTCATGGATAAATCAATAATCTCCGAGGATAAAGTAAGACAAACTGTAGCATATATTAAGGGAGTTCGAGATGTTCATAATGTACGTTCAAGAGGTACACATTCAGCAATATTTATGGACATGCACCTAGTATTAGATGATGACTTAAGCTTAACAGAGGCTCATAAAATATCCCATGAATGTGAAGATGCTATTAAAAAGGAATTTCCAGAAGTAATAGATATAATTATTCACATAGAACCATTCGAGGGATTAAAGGATAAAAAAACATATGAATAAATACAGCATGTTTTTATCTTCATTTCCCTATTTTTTTTAAATCTTATTATGCTAATTTTATAATATTACACTTAAACCAACTATTTTTCTTAATTACATAATTTTTATATCCTGATTCTAACAAACATTAAACTAACATAAAACTATTAGACTAAAAAATAAAACTCTAATAGAGTAATCAAGTTAATGAAGATACAATACAAATCTAACATTAACAATGATTACAAGGATATTTAATTTTTAATTCTATGATATTATAACAATTTTAATATAGGGGAGTAAAAGTTTGGAAAAAGATAACATTCACGTATATGATGCATACTATGAGGATTATGAACTGCTTAAACAATCAAAATTCTTCGACAGCACCTACTACTACAACAATAATCCAAACATAACCAGTAAAGACATACCAATTCAATACTTCCTACTACATGGAAGAACAGAACTATGTCCTACAAGCAGATACTTTAGCCAGGAATGGTACCGGGACGCATATCCTGATGTGAAAAGATCAAAGATGAATCCGCTCATACACTTCTTAAAGCTCGGAATAGACGAGAAAAGAAACTATAGATATGACAGAATAAACTTCGATGAACACGAGGAATATAAAAACAATGAAAAAATACAAAGATACTATAATAAAATATATGATTCAACACTATTTGACACTAACTACTACCTAGAAAACTTGGATGAACCAATAGGAGACATGGATCCAATAATACACTACATATTAATAGGTGCAGAAAAAGGATTAAACCCATCCAGATTCTTCAACACCAAGGAATACACAAACAACATAGCCGGGGATAAAATAACAATAAACCCGCTGTATCACTATCTGGAATATGGAAATACAGCATCATACAGGGCATACCCATACGCAGGAGAAGTAAAAGATAACTTTGACACACGCTTCCATGGAATACTATCACATAAAATATATAACCACTTACAGGACAAGGTATCAATCATCATACCGATATATAATGCATACGAGGAAACTAAGGAATGCATCAGAAGCGTACTATTAAACACGCATATAAACTATGAATTAATACTCATCAATGACTGCAGTACAGATCCGCGAATAAATGTACTGCTAAACTATGTGGAGGACATACCATTTGTCAGAATAATACAAAACAAGCAGAACCAGGGATTTGTGAAAAACATTAACATGGGTATAAAAGCATCAACTGGAGATGTAGTGCTATTAAATAGTGATACTATAGTAACACCTAGATGGTTATCTCAGATAGTATTATCCGCATACCGTGATGGTAGAATAGCAACAGTGACACCAATTAGTAATTCCTCCGATATAGCAGTGCAAGAGCTAGGAGAAACCAATGACTTATTATATCTGGATAAAAATGCACGTCAAGTAAACAAGCTTTCAAAGGAGGAATATATTCAAAGTCCGACAGGAAATGGATTCTGCCTATTTATTAAGCGTGTGGCAATAGATGATGTGGGCTTATTTGATGAAATATTTGGCAGGGGATATGGTGAGGAAACAGATTTCACATCAAGGGCAAGAGAGAAAGGATGGAAAAACATACGTAACACATCAGTATTTGTTTATCATAGACGCCATGCCTCATTCACAACAGAAAAAACAGCAAAACTAAAACAGGCTAATAAGAAGATAATAAGACAAAGACATCCAGATGTATATGATTTATGGGATGAATTTGTTGACTTAGATAAACTAAAAAACTCATTAAATCGTATGAAACAGCATATAAAGCCATACAAGGATTCTGAGAGAATATTATACGTTACACGTATGAATGATACAGAACCATACCTGGATAAGAACTTCTATGAAATGTCTAGGCACTACTACTGTTACATACTAACAATAGATTATGATGAAAATAAACTAGCACTACAGATATATAACCATATAGGTACATTCATCACAGTAAGACAATGGGCAATAGACCAGATAGAAGACTTCAAAACATTCTACTTTAACATCCTAGTAAACCTGAAAATAGACATGTTATATGTAAGACACTTCTACAACTACTACAGGCCAGATCATACAGAGCAATCAGAATTCATGAAACTAGTCACATACATGGAAATAGAAACATTATACGAGGGATTATACTTCAAGGATGAAGAACTGTTAGATGTCATAGAAAACACATTAAATCCGCAGGATTCATTCGAAGACATAGTAGAACAGAAAAAACAATTCATAGATTTCACAGATAAGAAAGTAGCAGTATATACGGCAGTAACCGGAAACTATGATGAATTAATACTGCCAACAGTAATAGAACCGGACTTTGACTACATATGCTATACAGATAACCCTGAACTTAAATCAAACTTCTGGCAGATTAGAATGATGGAAGATCTGGACTTGGATGAAATAAGAAAGGCAAGACACTATAAAATACTTCCACACAAATACCTGGCAGACTATGATTATACAATATGGATAGACTCCAACTTTGATGTTATAGGTGACATAAAACACTACATTAACAAATACAATAAACATGGAAAACTACTAGCAATCCAACACGAGGAACGAAACTGTATATATGATGAAGCAGAGGCATGTAAAAGACTCAAAAAGGATTCACCAGAAATTATAGATTCACAGGTGCAGAAATACAAAGAGGAAGGACTGCCAGCACATAATGGATTAATAGCAAGTGGAATACTCTTCAGGAATCATCATGATAGAGAAGTAATAAATATCATGGAACAATGGTATAACGAAGTAATAAATCATAGCCGTAGAGACCAGATAAGCTTCAACTATGTATGCTGGAAGAATAACTTCCAATATGATAAAAGCGATATATTCTACTTTAAAAATCAATACTTCCAAAGAGTACTGCATCAAACACAATCAAAACTAGAATTAAAATATGCATCAAAGGAGTTAGATCCTATAATTGATGAAATGCAGAGGAAGACATTAATAATCATACCAATATACAATGCATACGAGGAAACAAAGGCATGTATAGAATCAGTGAAGAAATATACACTGTTACCATATGAAATGGTATTAATCAATGACTGCAGTACTGATTCAAGAATAGAGCAATTACTAACAGAGTTATCAAAAGAGGATAATGTATTCTTTGTGAATAACCAGTCAAACCAGGGATTTGTCAGAAACATTAACATAGGATTTAACATATCAGGTGATAAGGATGTTGTGATGTTAAATAGTGATACAATAGTCACATATAAATGGCTGCAGAAACTGAAATTTGCAGCATACTCTGATTCAAAGATAGCAACAGTGACACCTGTATCTAATAATGCTGGAGCATTCTCTGTACCTGTAATTAATAAGGATAATATCATTGATGAAGAATTAGGAATACAGGGTACAGCTAATATAGTGGAGAAGATTAGTGATAATGTACTTATTGATGTTCCGACAGGTAATGGATTCTGTATGTATATTAAACAGGAAGCATTACGTGATGTAGGACCATTAGACCTGTTATATGGTAAGGGTTATGGTGAAGAAAATGATTTCTGTATGAGACTGGTAAATGCTGGATGGAAGAATGTAGTAGATACATCAACATATATTTATCATAATCGTAACGTGTCATTTGGTGATGAAAAACAGAAATTAATAGATAAACATAAAAACTATGTTAAAAAACGACATCCATCATATAAGAAGCGGGTAAATAATTTTGTTAAATCACCTTCATATGCTGATATAAGAAGACGAATAGGCTATACTCTACAGTCAGATTGTAAAGATAAGTATAATAGGAAGAGAATATTATATGTGATACATCAGGGAAAGGGCGGCACCTTATATACTAGTGTAGATCTTATGAGGCATATTAATAAGACAATGGATGTTTACCTTCTTACAGCTAGCAGGAAAGACTTTAAACTGTATAAGTACAGTGATTTTGGTAGCGATGAGGGAAATGATGATGAATTTAAGGGTCATCTATTCCAGTTAGCATCATGGAATTATAAGTCAAAATATTCAATTAGAAATCCACGAATTAAGGAGTTTGCAATAATATACTTTAATATCCTAAAAATGTTGCATATAGATATAGTTCATATAAGACATCTTATAAGACATTCCTTTGACATGCCATATATTGCACGGGCAATGGGTATTCCAGTAATATTATCATTCCATGACTTTTACTATGTATGTCCGGCACATAACTTAATTGATGACAAGAATAATTACTGTGGAGGCCACTGTACGCCAATAACTAGTACAGATACATATGAAGGACAATGTAATATTACAATGGGATTAGGTGCTCCATTACTAAAACCGTTCATTACTACTTGGAGAAAATATGTTAGTGATATGTTATCATGTTGTTCAGCTTTTGTAACAACATCCAAGTCAGCATATGATATCTATAATGAATTCTATCCTCAATTAGGTGATGAGGAGTTTGATATTATAGAGCATGGACGTGACTTAAAAACACCTGATAATGTGGATAAGATTATACCACCACTTGATAGTGAGGAACCTATACGAATTGTTATTCCAGGTAATATTAGTGCAAGTAAGGGTGGATTATTTGTTAAAGCTATGAAAAAGTTTGATGTAAATAATAAGCTGGAATTACACTTTATAGGTAATGTTAATCCGGATTATCATCTAGAAGAGGTGGGTGTACTTCATGGACCATATAAAAGAAGTGAGTTTTGCAGGTTAGTATATGAGATTAATCCACATTTAATTGGTATATTCTCAATATGGCCTGAAACATACTGTCATACTTTATCTGAATCATGGAGCTGTGGTGTTCCAGTTGTATCGATGGATATTGGTGCATTAGGTGAGAGAATTCATGCTAATGGTGGTGGTTTCCTAATTTCAGGTAATCCGGAGAAAGCATATCATCAGATAATTAGTATTTTTGATGATTATGATAATTACTTGAAGGTTGCCCGTGAAATACAGGAAATACAGTTTAAATCTACAGAACAGATGGCTGATGAGTACTTAGACATTTATAGGCGTCATTTGATTAGAAAATAGTTAAATTATTGTTATCTATTGAATTATTATACTACTGTCAGTTTTCTGTTAATAGAATAAAGTATATTAATAATATTATAGAAATCTATATATAATCTGATTTAGGGAATAATATAAAGACGTTGATATAATGGATGAAGTAAGTATAATGTCCTATGAACATATCATAGGCGGAATTGTAGCAGGAATCATATCATATGCTTTCAGTACAGGAGTATTACCTATAACTAATGAAATGTTAGGTGTACTAATATCTATTTTAATTGTATACTTATTAGGTAAACTGGCTGAAAGTAAATACGGAAGAGAAAAGATATCATTAGGATCATGGATTACTAATGGTATATTACCATTTTATTTCATGTGGTTAGTAGTTTGGATTATGCTTTTAAATTATTTATAAATTAATTATTTATTTTATCTAAATTACTATAACCACCCATAATAAAACTTTTTTTTATAGAATCTATTTAGGGTAATATTTTTATGTGTTCAATTGCTGGTATTAATGGAGTAAATGTTAAAGACAGATTACTATGTATGCTGGATGTTTTATCCCACAGAGGACCTGATGGAAAGGGCGTTTATTCAGGTACCCGGATAGTATATAATAGTCAGACAGATGATATTAATGATTCGGATTTTATGATTGGGCATAATTTATTATCAATTGTAGGTACTAATGAATTACAGCCTATTGTTGCCAGTAATCTGGTATTAGTATCCAATGCTGAATTATATAATTATAAGAATCTGATTGATGAATTTAATTTAACTAATCTGAAAACTAACTCTGATTGTGAAATTATTTTAAAGGTTATTGAAAACTTCTATGATGATGATTTGAAGGATGCTGTTTTAAGAGCTATACCATTCTTTGATGGTGATTATGCTTTTTGTATTACTGATGGCGCGGATTATATTGTTATCCGTGATTGTGTTGGTGTTAAACCAGTATATTATGCATATGATGATAATACATTTGCATTTGCATCTGAACAGAAGGCATTAAAGGAAATTGGCATGACTAGTATTTATAATCTTAAGCCTACTTGTATGATATATAATGATGATATAGTGGAGGTACGCTCACAATGGAAGCATGCGGAGCCATACACGGATTATGATTATGCTAAGGAATCTTTAAAGGAATCAATAATAGAAGCTGTTCTAAAACGTGTAGATGACCTGGATGATGTGGCATTATTATTTTCTGGCGGTGTAGACAGTACACTGATTGCTACTATACTAAAACAGTATGATGTTAACACTACATTGTATACTATTGGTACTGAAAATAGTCAGGACTTAAAAGTGGCAAGAAAAACAGCATCAGATATAGATTTACCTATAGTAACTAGGATAATTGATAAGGACGTGGTGTTAGATGAATTCTGTCCTACAATAGATACAATTGAAGACAAGAATCTTATGAAAATAGGGGTTGGCATGACAATTAAGCTAACATCACAGCTAGCACATGAAAATAATCATAAAGTCATATTATCAGGACAAGGAGCAGATGAATTATTTGCCGGATACAATAGATACAAGAAAAAATACAGCCAGCAAGACGAACTAATCAAAGAACTAGAACATGACCTTAACAATATCTATGATGTTAACTTAGAAAGAGATGATAAGGCAACAATGAGTAACTCAGTAGAACTAAGAGTACCATTTCTTGACAAGAAGGTGATAAACACAGCACTACACATGCCAGTAAAGTACCTCTTAGATTCAGCAGAGGATAACCTGCGAAAACATATACTCAGAGATGCAGCATATGAAATCGGTGTACCAGAACAGATAGCATACAGGCCTAAAAAGGCGGCACAATATGGTACAGGAATTGATAAAATAATCAGAAAAAAAATTATTAAAAAAGAACCCTACAAGAGGATAATTAAATAAAATAGAAGCTATATTATATAAATCTATTTAAATTAAAATAAATATAATAAATAACAATAGCGTATATTAATAATAACACTAAAAAAATACAAAGGAGCATTATGTATGGAAATAGAAAAAGAAGCAGAAAATATATTGAAAAAGTTCTCAGATGTATTAGATCAAATACCAGATTTAGAAGAAACACAATACATGGTAGATAATCTAAACAGAACACGAGAAGATGAAAAAGTAGAAAAAAATCCTGAAAAAATCTTACGTAACGCTCACGTTGATAAACAGGGCAGTGTAATAGCCGAAAAGGGGAAATGGACAAAATGAGACTAAAATTATTAATAGAATTACCAGATACTCCTGGGCAATTAGTTAATATTTTACGACCATTATCAGGGTTAGGTGCTAATGTATCCACTATTATACATGAACATGATAATAGAACAGTTGATGGTAAAATACCAGTACACTTCACAATAGAAGGATCACGTGATATACTAAAAAGAGGTCTTGAAGTAATCCGTGCAGAGAATATAGATATAGTGGAGATAGATGGTGTATTACAGAAGGAAACACAGACATTTCTACTATTAGGAAATATTTCAACAAATAACATGATGGATACAGTGCATAAAATTGACCAACTTAAAAACATTAAAATATCTAGCGTCGATCTTAACATAGGTAATGACCTTAAGGAATCTGTATGTAAAGTAGTTATTGAAACTAGGAATAATAAACGCTTAGAAGCTATTCGTCAAATACAAGAAATTGCAGATGAAGACGATTTAGTATTAATTAAGGAAATCTAGGGGAGTTAGTTTGATGAGTTCAAATAAAATGAGATTATGTATTCTTGGTTTTGGAGCTGTTGGACAGGGACTAGCAAAAGTAGTACAGATGAAGCATGATGAATTAATTGAAAGATATAATCTAGATTTAGTGATTACTGCTATATCTGACAGATCAGGAGCTGCAATAAATCCTGATGGATTAGATCCACAACTAGCTTTGGATACTAAAGAAGAAACTGGAAAAATAAAAGATTACCCTGATTATGGTGTAAGTGATATTGACGGTATTGCAGTATTAGACAAAGCGGAATATGATTGTCTGGTAGAAGTAACTCCTACAAATATTGAAGATGGAGAACCAACTCAATCACATATACTTAAAGCTATGAATGATAAGAAGGATGTTGTAACATCAAACAAAGGTCCATTAGCATTAAATTTCAAAACATTAATTGACACAGCACGTGAAAATAATATCAAATTCAGATTTGAAGCATCTGTTGGTGGAACAATGCCTGTTATTAACCTAGCAAGAGAATCATTAGCAGGTAACAAAATTCATTCAGTACAAGGTATATTAAATGGTACAACTAATTACATACTATCACGTATGGCAAATGAAGGAACAGAATATGAGCCAACACTTAAAGAGGCACAGGAGCTAGGTATTGCAGAGACAAATCCGTACCAGGATGTAGAAGGATTGGATGCTGCATGTAAAATTGTTATCATAGCAAACTCTTTAATGGGATGGGATGTAACACTAGATGATGTATCACTACATGGAATTTCAGATATTTCATCAAATGCAGTTAAACTTGCTCTTAAAGATGGATATTTAATTAAATTAGTAGCAGAAGCAAATGATGGTAAATTAACTGTTGCTCCAATGTTAGTAAAAGAAGGTTCACCATTTGCAGTAAATGGTACATTAAATGTAATAACACTCAAAACTGATTTATCAGAGGATGTTACAGTTGTAGGTGTTGGTGCTGGTAGTATTGAAACTGCTTCAGCATTACTAAGTGATATAATTAGTATAGGAAAATATAATACAAATTAAATGTATTATATTCTGCTTCTACATTTTTTTATAATATCACATAAAAACTAATTTTCACTACTTTTTCTCGGGAATTTTAAAGAATTTAAAATAAAATTTTCTCGTAATAAATATAGATACAATAAACGATTTAAAAGGAATTGATTAACTTATGCAAGATAATAGAAAATATATAGCACCTCCATGGATAAAATATCCGACAACCCCTCAAAATTCCAATTTCTGGAAGACAGGTACAGGTGCAGAGTACCTTGTTAAATATAATAAACAAGTGGAAAATAAGACAGAATACGGAAAATTATTCCCAGTAGCTCCAACATTCGCCCCTGAAATAAGTCCATCAGAATCATTAAATGATGATACAGTTAAGTATCTTACAAGTAAATCCAAACCATTATTTATTAAGTTATGGTGTGAAGATGGTAAGCCTAAATATGATTTAGATGTTAATACTGCTGGTGAAAATATTTTCATGTATGATACAATATATAAGGATACTTCCTACCATATTCATATAGGTACAGGTACCTATTCCTCTGTTAAGGAGATTATTGAATTATCAGAAGAGGATTTCAGTGATAAACCATCAGTTGTATGGGATGAATTAAAGTATACTGTTTATCTTAATGCATTATATTATAAGATTATAGCGGATATTAATTTTACTAAGGAATTAATTAAAACTGGTGACCATCCTATCTTATTTAAGAGTGATAACCTGGAATTTGGTATTATAGAAGATGATGGTAAATACAGGGGCCATAATTATTTTGGTCTTGCAATGATGGAAATCAGGGATGTTGTCAAGGACGTGTTTAAAAATTATGACATGATTGACTGGGATATCTCCGGACAACAATATAGTAAGGAAAGATGCATGTGTAATCATTTACACAACACAAAAATTTAAGGTTAACCTAAAAATTATGAAAAGAATTAAAAATATCTAATTAAATATAATAAAATAAGAAAATATAAAAATTAAGTGATTCTATGAAATACGTAATAGTAATAGCTGACGGAATGGCAGACGAACCAATAAAAGAAATCAACGGAGAAACTCCCGTAGTACATGCAAACACACCAAACATGGACTTCATAGCAAAGAATGGATACACAGGATTAACAAAAAATGTACCAGATGGAAAAACACCAGGATCAGATGTAGCAAACACGTCAATAATGGGATTTGACCCATCAATGCTGAAAGGAAGAGGACCACTCGAAGCACCAAGTGTAGGCGTAGAACTAAACGATGATGACGTAGCATTCAGATTAAACTTCATCAACATTAAAGATGGAGCAATAAACGACTTCACAGCAGATCACATAACAACAGAAGAAGCAGATGAACTAATAAAAACATTAAATGAAAAATTCGGAGACATAGGAAAATTCTATACAGGAGTAAGCTACAGAAACCTCTTCGTAATCAATGACATAGAAATGGAAGATTTAACATCAACACCACCACATGATGTTGTAGGACAACAAACATCTGACAACAACCTAAAACCGGATAACGAGAAATCAAGAATAATCAACAAGCTAATGGAAGATTCAATAGAAGTACTGGAAAACCATCCTGTAAACAAGAAAAGAGTAGAAGAAGGAAAATTACCTGCTAATATGATATGGTTATGGGGACAAGGATCCAAACCAGTTATAGGGAACTTCCAAGAAAAATATGGATTAAAAGGAGCAACAATAACAGGAGTAGACCTACTAAAAGGTATAAGTACATACATAGGATTAGATGTAATAGAAGTACCTGGAGCAACAGCATACTTTGATACAAACTACCAGAACAAGGTTGATTATGCACTAGAATCTCTTAAAACACATGATGTACAATTCATACACATTGAAGCACCTGATGAAGCAGGTCATGAGGGTAACTTACCTGAAAAAATAAGAGCAATAGAAAACATTGACAGTATAATTCTTGAAAAACTATTAAAAGAATTACCAAATATAGATGAAGAATACACAATAGCAGTATTACCTGATCATCCAACACCAATTAATGTAAAAACACATACTATGACTCCAGTACCATTTGCAATATACAGTACCAGCATAAAAGAACCAGATGCAACAGAAGTATTCTCTGAAGACATGTCAAAAGGAAAATATGGTACAATCGTTGGACACACACTACTAAGTGAAATGATTAAAATTAGTAAAGAATAAAAAAAGTTATTAATTCAACTATTATTTTTTTTTTACACTACTTCTTTTTTTATATAACTGTTTATATGAAAACTCTAATTAATTGATATAACCCCTATTCTGTTACTAATAAATCCAATAAAAACTCGAACCACATATCTGATTCTATAAATTCTTTTAATTGTAACCTAATTGTATGATATACTTCATAACCCTGTGGTGTTATCTCATATTCCTTAACCTTTTTATTATTATGCATACCCTCAGAACTAATAATTAAGCCATCCTCTTCCATACGTTTTAATACAGGATACATTTTACTAGCTCTTATAGGTGTCATCAAATTATGATCAATTTGAGGCTTAAAGAACTGATTAATTTTCTTTATCAATATATATCCATGTAATTTCTCTTTAGATAAAAACCACATAATCAATACACGTAAACCAGCATTACTAAGATTTTTCAAAATAATCTTATTATTTTCATTTATTAAAAGTTGAGTTTCATCATTTTCTATATTATTATCTGTAATATTAATGCCTCCACCAAGGGATTTTAAGCATGATTATATATTACTTGTATTTTTTATTTATTTTTTTTGATATAATCTGAAATAACAATTAGAGACATTACCAAAATCACCTAACTTTTATACAATAATATATCAATTCATAACGGATTCAGCTAATTTAAAAAAAGTTAATAATATCACGTGAAAACTCTAACTTAAAGTTATTAATATTGATTTTACCAAATCTTTTTTAAAATATGATATAATTCAATTAGTATAATAAACGATGAAATAAAAGTACGACATACTATATTTATCTTGAAAATCTTCATTTAATTAATATTTTTCCTTTATTCTCTAAAAAATAATAATTAATCAATAGTATTATCTGTAGGAGGTATACTATTAGAATATTTTTCTATTAGTTATTTTTTAAGTAGTTGTTTACCATTTGGTTATTATTTCATTAATTGCTGTATGTTTTATCGTTATATAAGAGGTATTACTAATAAAATTAAATATATTTAATATTTTTAATTGATATTACGTATCTAATCTATACTAATTATTATAAATGGTTTTGTAATGCCATATTTTCAAATAAATTATAATAATTAATAATGATAATTTTATATACTTTTGAGTAGTGATATAGTATTAGGTTTATTCAATTTAAACCAATGATTTTTATTATAAATCAGCAGGAGGGAAAAGAAATGAAAATTAACAAATTATTACTATTTATTATCTTGTTAATCTTATTAAGTTCTACGGCATTTGCATCAAATGAGATATATTCCGTATCTAATCAATCAAGTTATAATCATCATGTAAGCGATAATTCAATTTATTCTAATCAAATACATAATCATACCAATAATTTTGAGTACAATAAAGATAATAGTGCAATTAATTCTAATAAGAGTATTACTTCAAAAAAGAATACTAAACTTAATCATGATTCAATAAATACAAGTATAATTAATTATTCTAAAAATAATGATATAAATAACAGAATTATCTCTATTAATTCAAATGATTCTACTAATTCATCAACTAAAATAATTAAAACTTCTACAAATAGTTTGGATGAAGTGTATGTTAGTAAAACTGGACAAGATTCTAACACAGGTAATAGTAGTTCTCCTAAAGCAACAATAAGAGAAGCATTAAGAATAGTTAATGATGGAGGTACAATATATCTTGATAAGGGTACATACACAGAATATAACATTACCATTTCAAAAAATATTAATATTCATGGAAACAGTTCTATAATGTAATAATTAATGGAAAACAAAATCACATATTTACCATTGAAAATGGAAGTAAGGTTACCTTTCATGCTCTTACTATAACAAATGGTGTTGCTAATAATTCATCACTCAACTATGATATTGGTGGAGCAATACTAAATGAGGGTAATTTAATGTTAGATTCTGTTAAAATAACATCTTCACATGCATCTTATGGTGGAGGAATATTTAATAGAGGTACTATAATAGCAAAAAAATCAACATTTAAAGAAAATACTGCATCAAGGAGAGGTGGTGCAATATATAATGTAGGTATACTTAATATGACTAGATGTACCTATGATAAAAATAATATAATACCAGGAGTAGTGCATATATATCCTGGAGGTAGTGCAATATGTTCTCTAGGTGTTATTTATATATCCGATAACAATTTTACAAACAATGGTCGTTCTCCTATTTTTATTAAATCTATATATCATGTTGAAATCAATACTATAACATCTTGTATTTTTACAAATAATTCTAATATATCAAGTAGTATTTTTTGTTTGAACTCTAAATTATCCATACTACTTTCAACATTTAAAGAGAATTATGCATCAGATTATTCAGGAATAGTTGATATAGAAAATTCTACAGTAAATATGGAAAATATTATTTTTATGAGTAATTATGGGAATGATAATTATATAATAACTAGTGTATATAGTAATACAACTATTGATAATTTAACATGTGAAAATAATTTCTGTAATAATAAGGGAATAATCTATTCTATTGAATCCAATATTCAATTAAACAATAGTATTATCAAAAGCAATATAAATAAAAATAATAGTATAATTAACTTCAAATCTGGAAATCTATCCATTTTTAATTCAAATATAACCAATAATTCTGCTAAAGAAAATATAATTTATTCTAATAATTCTATTATAAATATTAACGAGTCTAATATCAATAATAATACAGTAAACAAATACGGATCTATTTACACAACTAATTCTTCTATAGATATTAATGATTCACGTTTATGTAATAATCATGCTACTATGGGTGGTGCCATTTATTCAATAGATTCAGATATTGAGATTAATAACACAATATTTTCCAGTAATCATGCTAAATGTGGTGGAGCAATATTTCACATGGGTAACACACTTCTTAATATTAACAATTCCTCTTTTTATAATAACACAGCTACAGTATACGAAGGTGGAGCTATATATGGAATGTATCCCTACTTATACATTGAATCATCTAATTTCACAAATAACTATGCTAACACAACAGGCGGAGCAATTTCATTAGAATCAAGTGATCTTTCATCAATAGAAAAATCAATATATAACTAACTCTATTCATAATCTAGGAAAAACTGCATGTTTCATAACAAAAGATGGAAAAATGAATTGTAGCATAACCTATCCATCAATAAAAGAAGGATTACTAATATACACACAAAACGATAACATAATAATCAAATATCATAATAACTTAATAAACAACATAGACCAATTTAGCATCATATTTAGCGCAATAAGTAAAACATATGATAACAATAGTTTACCAAGAATTAATAATTCATTATATGCAGAACAAATGATTATAAATGTAAATAATAAAAACAGGACAAAAATACTATTTACAGAAGGAATTAACTATGATGACACAGGACTAAAATATCAAATATATAAACAAACAAAACAAACAGCAAACTTCGAAACAATAACATATACAAAGCTAATGGCTAATTATCCAAGGATTAATTACACAACTACAAAGGAAAGAGTGAATTATTCCTCTAACAAATTACTTAAAAATAATCTTACAGAATATATTTTAACACAGTTCCAATCTAACAGACAACAAATAACTAAACAAGAAAAAATTAAATACCAGAATACAATATACAATAAAACAATAGACACAATACAAACATATACAGCTACAAAAATAAAAATAAACAACACAATCATAGATGAATGGATAAATAAAAATTCAACATACAAAAACAACGCAATATACCAAACATTCTATAAAGGACTAGAATTCCTATACATAGCAGATACATTTGCAAATACTATAGAAAAAATAACAAACACCAATACAACATGGTACAGAAACACGACAACAATAATATTAGTCTACACAAATAATAATAAATTAGATTTAGAAGTATTAGATTCATCACTAACAATAACAATACAAACAACAAACATCACTGATAAACAATCCTTTGAAAACATAATCAAAATAGCAATTCCATTAATATACCAACAAACCTTGAATTACACGGAAATAAACTTAACAGACATACTAGAAAACTCCAACATGTCACAAGTATTATATAATTTCACTGAAAGCTCACCAATCAATAACACGCCAGCACCCACAGTAAATGGAACAGAAATCATAGACAGCATTAGTGATTATAGTAAGAGTGATTTATATAAACAGTGGAATAAAGATGAAAATGAAACCATACTTGGATTTAAACTGGGTTCACAATGGGCACAGTATGAACAAATGATAGGTAATGTGCTAATTGCAACAAGTTTTGTATTAGCTCCAGCAATAGGACCCTATTCTTTTCCATTAATTGCAACAGGACTATTCTTAGATGCTGATGGAAAAGGATGTTTTGCACAAAATCGTAATATGAGTAGATATGGAAGAGTGCTGATAGATACACTTAATGATTATAGTTTTGGTGAATTAGGCGTATTTGGTAACGTAGTATTCCATGGGGCTATAACCTATGTCGGTGAATCATTTCTTCAAGCAACAACAGGGAAAACAGATGAAGAATTAGGAATAGATATATTCTTAAATTCTCTTCCTAGCAAATCAACAATGTTGGATAAAAACATGGTAAAAAGTATTAAAACTGTGATAAAAACAGATGAATCAAAAAGAACAATAATAAAGATTCTTGAAGGAGATTATAAAATTAACAAAGAAAATACTATAATATCCCTGATAACGTCTTACGTAGTTGCTAATGAAAAGTTAGGATTTAAAATGTTAAAAGACTCATTAAAAACTTTGATCAATTATATTAGTCCTTCTGTGAATAGGAGAGACACATTAGCTTAAATGGAGGTTTTAATGATGGATATCGTGTATCGTATTTTTATCTTATGGTTTATTATACTTATTGGATATATTATATTTTTAAAAATTATTGGCAAAACCAATATTATTGATAAGTTTAAATCCTACGTGTCTTCTCATATGGGTATTGAGCTAAAAACTCAAAATAATGTTAATTTTATTATTCATTGGGGTATTTATTGCATATTATGTGTTATTCCTATGTTAGTTACTGCATGGGAATTTGTTGGTTTAATGTCTTTTGGTTTATGTTTTTTATATGTTGGTTTAGGTATTTATTTTAGACCTCATATTTTTAGTGATGAATCGGTATATGATGAACCAGTAAATTTTGGTGTAGCAGGTATTCCTGGTAAGAAAAATATGCAATGTATAGGTTATTTAGATTTACTATCCGAGCCATTAATGGCACTTTCATTAACAGCACTGATTATGGCTATTCAGTTTATGGATAATATGACTGAATTTCCATATAATTTATGGTTATTTATATTGGTTTTATTTGAATTTTTCAATGCTAGCTTGTTAATATTTCCGGAGAAGGTTAATGAACATTTTGATTATGATATTAGATCTCAGAAGGGTTATTCAGTTTATGGACCCATCAGTATCTTTTGGCAATTAATTCCTCTAATATTATGGACATTTACTCCTAAGTAATATTTTGACTCTGTAGAGTTTGGGAACAATAGGGCATTTTAATTCAATAATCAAAGAGAAATTCATAAAATGTGTGTTTGTTCACAGAGTCCTTTCTTATTATTTTTTGTTATATTTTTCTAGATACGTTGTTTTTTTTTTGAAGTTCTTTATTTTTAGTGTTTGAATTCATGCTATTTTTATTTGATTTTGTGTAATGTGTGATGTTTATGATAATTTATTTTAGATTGTCTTGTTTTTTTATGTTTTCTATTTTTTATGAATACTTTTTTTCTAAAATAGTAAATATAAGTTGAGAGAAATATTTAATTAATATTAAATAATTAATTTTTACAAAGATTTATATTAAATATTGAACATAGTTTTAGTATAATTATTATTGTATTGTTTATTAAAATAATAATTATATTGATAATATTATAACATTTAGGGAAGAGTTGATAATTTTGTCAAAGTATATAGTAGTAACTGGTGGTGTAGTTAGTTCTATTGGAAAAGGAATTACATCTGCATCTATTGGTAGAATTTTAAGGTCTTATGGAGTTAATGTAACAGCAATTAAAATCGACCCATACCTCAACTGGGATTCTGGTACTTTAAATCCTTATCAGCATGGTGAAGTATATGTAACTGATGATGGTATGGAGTGTGATCTTGATCTTGGTCATTATGAAAGATTTCTTGATGTGAAACTATCTGGAAAGGCTAATATTACAACTGGTAAAGTTTATTCATCTGTTATTGAGAAGGAACGAAAAGGTGAATATCTTGGGTCCTGTGTTCAGATAATTCCTCATATTACTGATGAGATTAAATTGATGATCAGGAATGTTGCCAAAAAAACTAAGGCTGAGGTTGTCATGGTTGAAGTTGGTGGAACTGTTGGTGATATTGAAAGTCAGCCTTTCATTGAAGCTGTAAGACAGCTTAAGAATGAGGAAGGTCATGATAATTGTATGTTCGTACACGTAACATATGTACCATACTTGAAGGCTGCAAAGGAATTTAAGACAAAACCAACACAGCATAGTACTAAGGAGCTTAGAGGTCTGGGAATAAATCCTGATATGATTGTATGTAGGTCAGAGTTAGCATTAGACCAGAATATTAAAGAAAAAATTGCACATTTCTGTGATGTGCCAATAGAAGCAGTGATAAACACTCCTGATGCTCATTCAATCTATGAAGTACCATTAATAATGTACTCTGCTAATGTGGGTAGTTATGTGTTAAACAGATTGAATATTGATGCACCTGCAGAAAAAGCGGATCTCTATGAGTGGAGTCAGATTGTAGAGGACTTGAAAATTGAAACTCCGAAAGTTAAAATTGGAGTTGTAGGTAAATATATTGAATTAGAGGATGCATATATTAGTATACGTGAGTCATTAAAACATGCAGGTGCATCTAATAAAGTTAAAGTTGATATTGACTGGATAAAAGCTGATAATGACTTTAACCTTGATATTCTTGATGAATATGATGGATTACTTATACCTGGTGGTTTTGGTGAAAGAGGTATTAATGGTAAGATTGAAACGGTTAAGTATGCTATTAGGAATAATGTTCCGATATTTGGTATCTGTCTAGGTTTACATGCTATGACAATAGCTCTTGCACAGCTTAATGGTTATCCTGATGCTAATAGTACAGAGTTTGATGAAAATTCCACATGTCCTGTTATTGATATGATGGAAGAACAGAAGAAGATTAAGAATATGGGTGGTACTATGAGACTTGGTGCATATCCATGTACTATTAAAGAGGGAACTCTTGCATATGATGCATATAAGGATACTAATATATCAGAAAGACATAGGCATAGGTATGAAGTAAATAATGAGTACAGGGATTTACTTGAGAAATCTGGTGCTGTAATATCAGGTACTTCTCCTGATAACTTCTTAGTGGAAATGATAGAGTTGAAGGATCATCCATGGTTCCTCGGATGTCAATTCCATCCAGAATTTAAATCCAGACCTAATAAACCACATCCATTATTCAAGTCATTCATTAAAGCTGCTAAGGATAAAAAGCAGAATAAAATATAATTTATCTCTTCCCTTTTTTTTTAATATTTTTTTTTTAGAAGTAAGTTATGGATATATTAAATTTAATAAAATTTTTTGGAATAACAATTTTAGTAATCTGTTGTATAATTGCAACATATACCGATGTTAAATATGGTTTAATACCTAATAAGTTGACAGTATCTGCAATCATTGTGGGATTAGTGCTGGTTACTTGTTATTATCTATTGACTGGTAGTTTTAACTTATTTTATTACTTGTCTGTAGTATTAGTTTTCATATTTTCTTATATCCTGTGGATTTTAGGTGTGTGGGCTGGTGGTGATGTCAAGTTATTCACTGCAATATCTACACTTTTAACACCTGATTTTATGGATATTATTCCAGGGTGTTTCTTGTTTAATATTAGGTTACCTTTGGTTTCTAGTGGCTTTAGTATACCTACGTTATGGGTTATTGTTAATAGTATATTTTCAGTAGTGCCACTATTAACCTGTGTAATTAACTATACTATTATTAATAAAAAGCCTTATTTAATTAAAAAGTTAACTGATACTATTAAAATAAGTGAGTGTTTAAAGAGTTTAAATCTATTAATCATTGGGTATTGGATTTTTTCATTATTAAATATAGATAATCCTATAATAAAAATAGTGTTTATGCTATTATTCACATTATTAGTTGATAAGATAATAGGTGATAACAGAATTTTCATCATCTTAACATCCATACCTGTAATTTCACAGCAGGTGTATACTGGCCAGTTAATATCTTATATAATAGAGTTTATTATCCTGGAATTTATTTTAATCTTTAAAAATCTGATAAGTACTGGTATAGTTAGCGAAGTATTCACTGATTACTATGATGTAAATGAATTAGAGGAGGGAATGATTTTATCAAATCCCTTATATTCTAGTAATGGTAAATATTATTTTTCTAGTTACTCATTGAGAAATAGTTTAGGAAACTTGTTTAATAAATCTGAAGGTAATAGGATAATTTCTAATAATGCTGCTGGATTAAATAATGAGGATATAGTGCTGTTAACTACTCTTAGTAATAGTAATATGATTGATAAGATTCCTATTAAGAGAGCTTTACCTTTTGCTCCATTTATATTATCAGGATTGATTCTGACATTAGTGTTTGGAAATACAGGTATTCTTATAATAAAATTGATGGAGTTGATCTAATTGGATAGAAGAGGTCAGGTTGCCATGGAGTATATGTTAATATTCTTTATTGTGCTTATTATTCTTTCAACAATATCAGTTCCTCTTGTTAGTGATGAAATTAATAGTGTCAATGATGTGGCTAGCAGTGTTAAGGCTAAGAATATGCTGGTTAATATAGCCGGTACTGTTAACATGGTTTATTCATCGGATTATGGCAGTGTGCGTACTATTAGTGTGGATTGTCCTATAAAATCCAGAGTTTATTATAAATCTATTAGTAATAAGCATTATATTTACACGTATGTGTTATTGTCGGATAATTCTACAAAAGAGGTGAGGGTTCAGGTTCCTTGTAAGGTTAGTTTTAATAATAATCCTAGTTATTATTATTCTTATCTTAATAAGCGCTGGTATTATAATACGGAGGTTAAATGGATTAATTCATCTAAGGGGTATGATAGTGTTAATGTGTATTTTAAATAGAAAAAGGTTTTAGGTGAGGAGTTAAATGAGGGGGAATCTAGTTTGTTATTTTTCTTCTTTTTTTTCTTGTTTTTTATGTAATTCTTCACAGACATCAGTATTGTCAGCTAAATCTTTTAGTTCTCTGTACATTATTTTTCTATCTTCTGCTGAACGGTTTTCATGGTATACTATTTCTTCTAGGTCTTCTTGTCTTTGTATTATTGAGTTTAGTATTTCTGTTATTGGGTCTGGTATTTTTCCGTGTTCTAGGTCGTGTGTGCGTTTGTTTTGTTTTTTGATGGAGTCTAATGTTTTTCCTGGTATTCCTACTATGGTTGATCCTGGTGGTGCTGGTTTTGTTACGACTGATCCTGCTCCTATTTTACAGTTGTCTCCTATTTCTATGTCTCCTAGAACTATTGCGTTTGTTCCAACTACTACGTTGTTTCCTATTGTTGGATGTCTTTTTTTATCTTCTAGGCTTGTTCCTCCAAGTACTACTCCTTTGTATAGTAGTACGTCGTCTCCTACTATTGTGGTTTCTCCTATTACTACTCCCATTCCGTGGTCTATGAAGAATCTTCTGCCTATTGTTGCTCCGGGATGTATTTCTATTCCGGTTAGAAATCTATTTATATGTGATATAAACCTTCCGGTTAGGCGGTGGTCTCTTATCCAGAACCAGTGGGCTATTTTGTGTAGCCATAGTGCGTGTAATCCTGGATAACATAGTATGACTTCTATTGTGCTTTTGGCAGCAGGATCATTCGAGAATACGGTTTGTATATCTTCTTTGATGGTATCAAACATTTTTTGCTCCTCTTTATTATATAGAAATTTGATTTTTTTATTATTAGTAATTTGTTGTGATTCTATTATATACTATGTTCACATTGTTATAAAATATTCTTTCTTTTTTATTGAATAATTAATTAATTAACATCGTTAATTTTATATAGTTTGTATTTTAAATTTAATTATAAGTATTATTTTCTAATTATGAATTTAATTATTTTTTTATGATGAAGAATATAACAATAGTTATAAAAATATAACAATAGTTATATTTATATAGTCATAAAACATAACTATTATATGAATACGATATATTAATAAATTAAAATTAACATTGTTAATTATTTGTTATTAGCAAAATAACACAAAAAAACAAATTAATTTAAAATAATCAAAATAAAAATAATAATATACTAAAAGAAAAAATAAAAAACGGAAGTGAAAACATGGCAATAGAAAATATAAAAATACTCAAAAAGCCTATTGCAAATGATATAACAGAAACAATAGGAAACACACCATTAGTAAGATTAAACAAATTAACAGAAGGAATAGATGCAGAAGTACTAGTAAAAGTAGAATCCTTCAACCCTGTAAGCAGTGTAAAAGACAGAGTAGCAGTAGCATTAATAGAAGATGCAGAGAAAAAAGGAAAAATAAACAAAGATACAACAATAATCGAACCAACAAGTGGTAACACAGGAGTAGCACTCGCATTTGCAGCAGCAGCAAAAGGATACAAACTAAAAATAGTATTACCAGAATCATTCTCCATAGAAAGAAGAAAACTCGTAAAAATCTTCGGAGCAGACCTAGTACTAACACCAGCAGCAGACGGAATACCAGGAGCAATCAAAGAAGCAGAAAGATTAAACAATGAAATAGATAACTCCATTATCTTACAACAATTCGAAAACCAGGCAAACCCAGAAATCCACGAAAAACTAACAGGACAAGAAATACTAAAAGACACAGACGGAAATGTAGATATACTAATATCAGCAGTAGGAACTGGTGGAACAGTAACAGGTATTGCAAGAGCAATCAAAAAAGAAAACCCAGACTTCAAAGCAATAGCAGTAGAAGCAGCATCATCCCCAGTACTCAGTGGAGGAGAAAAAGGCTCACATAAAATACAGGGAATCAGCCCAGGATTTGTAGCAGAAACAACAGATCTTGACGTAATCGATGAAATTATAACAGTAACTGATGAAGATGCTGGTAACGGTACAATAGCATTAGCACAAAAAGAAGGTATACTTGCAGGTATATCATCAGGAGCAGCAGTACACGCTGCATTAGAAGTAGCTAAAAGACCAGAAAACAAAGGAAAAACAATAGTTGCAATACTTGCAGATACTGGTGAAAGATACCTTAGTGTTGACTGGTTATCAAAACTCTACTATGAATAGAATTTAATTATATGCAAGTATTATATCACCAATTTTATTATACTAACCCCCCAACCTCTACTCCCACTATTTTCATTACTTAAGGTAATGATTTAACAATATGACTAAATAAAAGCTCATAAATTAAATTATCCTAATTTATCACCTAACAAAAAGTAATATTAACGTATTTGAATATCCTAAAAAAGTATTATAAAAAAAAACTACACTTTAATGTAGAAAAACGGAAAATTAGGTAAAGAATATAAATCCTATCTTTATCTAACAATATTATTTTTTTTCATCTATTTCTATTTCTGAATTTATCAATAAAATCCAGGACTATCTCACGATCCTCTCTATTAATTCCACCAGTAATTAGAAGAGCCACAACATATACCATAGCAGCTACAGGAACAGCTACCAGGAAAGTTAAATGAGGATAAACAATAGCTATTGTCATAATAATATTAGCAATTACTATTTGTATCACAGATTTAACTGATTTACGTGGAGATATGCTGTACTCTGTTCTTCTAAGTGTTAATAGCATTAATAATAATATCACAAATTCTGTGCATACTGTTGATATACTAGCACCAATATAAGAAAATTTCATTATCATAAACGTATTTAGAACTACACTGAACATTGCACCTATAGCAGCTATTTTTGTAGCAGTGAATTGCTTATTAATTGCTCCCAGTAATGTTGAACAGGTGCTGCTTAGGAACATGAAAACACCAGCCCATATTAGTATTGTTAAAGCATTAGCTCCTACCACATACTCACTACCATAGATTATGTATATAATGTCCTTTGAGTATATTGCTGATCCTATTGCTATTGGTAATCCTAGCATTAGCATATATTTCATTAGTTTATGATATACATTTGCTAGTTCGTCCCTGTTTTTTATGTATAAATCACTCATTACTGGGAAGATTGCATTTGATATTAATGTGAATATAGCTGAGAATACAAGCAGTAATTTCTGTGATGAGCTGAATAATCCCACTGCATAGCTTCCTGATAGAAATGTTAACAGGATTAGAGCTATCCAGAAGTATATTGATGTGAATACTGATGTTATACCAAAGGGTATTCCTTTGACAAATAATTCTTTGATGAATGATTTATCGAATGATATGCTAAGTTTAGGGTAGTGTTTATATGTGATGTATAGTGAGTATGAAAATGATAATACTATTGCTATAGGGTATCCTGATGCTACTACTTTCACGTCTCCATGGATATATATTAGAAGTAGTATTATTAATAGCACTGATACACTATAAATCACGTTACCTATTGTCTGGTATTCCATCTTCTCATTACTCTGGAATAATGAGTATAAACATAGTGTTAATGAGTTAAATACCATGTATAAACCAAATAATAGCATTACATCAGTTTCCACTGGATTAAAGTGGCTTATCAGTATGAATATTGTATATATACCTAGTGTTATCAGTGAAAATACTACTCTTAAGAAGAATACTGTACCGAAGTATACGCTAGTACGCTGTTTATCTCGTGATACTTCCCGTATAGCATATGTTGCAAGTCCGAGGTCACAAAATATACCAAAAACACCAACAAGTGATGTTGCTGATGATATAATACCATAGTCATAGGTTCCAAGATATCTAGCTGTAAATAGTGTTAGAATGAAGGTCATTAAGTTATTAATTATACTAGCTAGTATCAGTAACCCTGAATTCTTTATTATTCTTGTTGTTACATTCATGTTATCATTGTAGTCTATAGTTAGAAAGATACTAATTTTTAGAAATAATTTATTATAATATAATTATGTGTATAACTTAATATAAATTAATTAGATATATAATAATAGATTATAAATGGAAGGAACTTATTTTTATGATAAATATAACGACTTTTTTAGATGCTAATGCATGTAGATTAGACAAACCAGTATATTATAATATAGATGAAGAAATGAGATATAATTCAAGAGATATACTAGGAATCATATCAGAAATAGGAAGAAGATTAATAGATTTAGGAATAGAAAGGGGAGATAGAGTATTAATATATCTGGATAACAGTCCAGAATACCTATTTTCTTTTCTTGCACTATGGCGTATAGGTGCTGTTGCAGTACCAACTAATAGAATATACACAGTTCCTGAACTACAATACTTCATTGATGACTCTGATGCAAAACTAATAATAACCGACCAAGAAATGGATGAATTATCAGTGGATTCCTATATAATGCCTAACATGAATGAATATAAGGATGCACCAATACTGGAAGCATGTAATACAAGCTGGGATGATGTATGTCAACTACAATATACTAGTGGAACAACAGGTAAACCAAAAGGTGCAATGCTAACACATGGTAACTGGTTTAGTGCAATACAAAATGAATGTGATGTACTGAAAATGGACCATAACAGTGTCATGTTCTGTATATATCCAATGGCACACGTAGGAATATCATGGGCAATATCAGCACTAAGAGCAGCAGCACTATGCATAACCAAAAACAAGTATACATTCGAGGAATATCTTGACATAATATTCAAAAATCAAGTAACACATGCAACAGGAATGCCACCAGTAATACATTCCATAGTATCTAACCCGGAACTGGTAGGAAATAAATTATACACAGTAAAAAGCATAATATCAGGTGGAGGACCACTACATAAGGAAATATGGAAGAAATTCTATAAAAAATACGGAATACCAGTACTAAATGCTTACGGTTCATCAGAAACAATAGTAATAGGTACAGGAACAGTAATAAGACCAGAAGACTATGCATCTGCTGATAGATTTGAAAGTGTAGGTCATCCGGTATGCTTTAGTGAAATAAAAATTGTAGATACAGATAACTCAGAAATTGAAATGGAAAGAAATAAGCCAGGAGAAATTGCATTACGTGGACCATCAGTAGCACTAGGGTACTGGAATAAACCAGAAGCAAACAAGAAAACATTCCTAGAAAATGGATGGTTCTTAAGTGGTGATATCGGATATATTGATGATGATAACAGATTATTTATCACAGACCGTAAAAAAGACATGATAATCATGTCAGGATGGAAGATATATCCAACAGAAGTAGAAGAAGTATTGCTTCAATATGATAAAATAGATGAAATAGCAGTATTCAGCATACCTCATGAACATAGAGGAGAAATACCAGTAGCAGCAGTAATATGGAAAGACGAGGAAGATGTCAGAGGATTACTGGAATTTGCAAGAAAAAACCTTGCAAGATATAAAATACCTCGTAAAATATACTCAACAGATACATTGCCAAGAGTAAATGGTTGGAAATTACTTAGAAGAGAACTAAGAAAGCAGTTCTATGAATAAATTCTAGTTCAGTATATCTATTACTATAGAATAATATTCACTTCTATTATTAGTTAAAAAATATATAATAGAATTTGTTTAATATAGTAATATAGAAATTCAAATAAAATGATGTAGAATATCAATAATAAATTAAGTATATATCTTGTGGAATGTGTTAAAAAATGCATGGAAAACAAATAAGTGAAAATGTAGAAGAATATCTTGAAACAATCTACAAAAAAAGTCTTAAAGATAACATGGCTAAAACCACGGAGATATCTAAAGATTTAGACATAGCTCCAGGTAGTGTAACACAGATGCTTAAAAAATTAGAAGAAGAGGGCTATGTTAACTACTACCAATATAAAGGAGTTAAACTTACTGATAAAGGATATAAAATTGCAAGAAGCATTGTACGTAAACACAGATTATTAGAAACATTCCTCTATGAGATATTGGGAATTAATATAGAAGATTTACATGAACAGGCATGTGCAATGGAACATTCATTATCCGATGAGGCAGAAAGAAAAATCTGTCAATTACTCAACTATCCAGACCAGTGCCCAGATGATCATAATGTAATTCCAGTATGTAACCTTAACGTTTCAACCTGTTATGAATGTTCACAGATATCTGATATCTCAGAAATACCAAAAAGAATAGAAAATCTAATAGCTGTGGGAAACATGATGCCGAATCAAAGGGGCAAAGTAAAATTTATCAGAGGAGACAAAGATAAATTACAAAAATTATTAGATTTAGGCATTACATTAGAGACAGAAATCACCTTGTTGAATTCAACACCTTTAAATGGACCTGTTAATGTATTAGTTGAATCAAAAGAAGTTAACATAGACAAGGAATTAGCATATAATATCTTTGTAGATATACAATAAGAATATTCGTTTAAAATACATAGACTGTTAAAAATATTATTAAGGTTAAAAATAAAAACTTTAACTATATAAATAAAGAGAATAAAACCTATTAGTATATAATATGTAGGAGGATAAAATATGGTACAATATAAATGTATGTTATGTGGATGGGTATACGACTCAGAAAAAGGAGATGCTGCCCACGGAATTGATGCAGGAACATTATTTGAGGATTTACCAGATGACTGGAAATGTCCTTTATGCGGTGCATCAAAAGACATGTTTGAAAAAGTAGAATAGATGTAATGAGAATTTAAATTCTATTACTCTTATTTTTTTTTATAATCTTATTTTTAACTAATAATTATTACTTGTTCTAATATTTTTACATATTTTATATTATTACGTTCTATCTTGTTTTATATTCAATAAAAAATTTTCATTAAACCGTTATTTTTAATAAACTAAATAATAACCTTTAAATTAAATAATAATCAAATATAATATTGATATTTATTAATTAAAAAATAGCTAAGGCGGTGAAGAATGTTATTAGTTGAAGGTGAAATTGGTGGAAAAAAATATCGAGAACCATTTTCAAAAGGAATACTCTCTAAATCATTGACACGTTCAGAAGTAGACCCGGAAAGAGCATACAAAATAGCAGCAGAAATAGAAGAATCAATCAAAGAAGACGGTACTACTGTAATTTCATTAACAGATTTAATTCAAAAAGTAAAAGAAAGATTAGAAAAGGAAGATCCGTTATTAGCAAAGAAATACTTAACATGGAAGGAAATCAGAAGGTCTGAGGATCCGTTAATAATATTGATAGGAGGAGCATCAGGAATAGGAACATCCTCTATTTCTTTTGAATTAGCAAACAGACTTGGAATTAAAAACATGTTAAGTACTGACATGGTAAGGGAAGTAATGAGAAAAATCGTTTCTAAAGAATTATGTCCAACATTATTTGAATCAAGTTACACAGCTGCAGATGCACTTACAACACCTGCACCTCCAGAGTTTGATAGAACTTTAATCGGATTTAAGGATCATGTTACTACTGTAAATGTAGGATTGACTGGTGTAATAGAACGTGCACTAAAGGAAGGTATTAGTATAGTTATTGAAGGAGTTCATATAGTTCCAGGATTTGTTAACGAGGAATTACTAAGTAAACCTAATGTATATCTATTTGTCTTATCATTATCTGATGAAGAAATACATAAAAGTAGATTTTATTCAAGGTGTCGTCAATTATGGGCACGCAGACCATTAAAAAGATATCTTAAAAACTTCTCAGCTATAAGAAAGACACATGATTACATTGTTGGAGAAGCTCATAAACATAACACTCCGGTTATCGAGAATATTGAGGTAACAAATACTATTGATACAATGATTGAGGAAATCATTAAAGAAAAACAAAGAGAAACTTTAGAAAACGATGCAGATTAATTTCTTTTTACTCTTTTTTTTTAAAATCATCTTATTTTTATTAAATTAAATATAATTCTCAGATTAATACTTATTTTGTAATTATAAAATTAATTCTAATTTTTTAAACAAATTATTTGTATAAAATAGTTTTATTTATTATAAGAAGGTGAGGGGGATATAAATATGTTATATTTACATCTTTTTCATTTCTTCTGCAATTTTTACTCCTAAATCGAAGCATTTTTCTAGTTCTTCATCAGTAGGTACATAGTTGATTTCTAGATTGTCAACCATTTCAAATCCTGCTGCTGCCATTTTATCATTTAACCATGCAGGTCCGTTTCCACCCCATCCGTATGAACCGAATGTTGCTCCTAGTCTTTTGATTCCAGTTCTTGCAAACTGTAATTCATCAGTGTATAATAATACATCTGCTATACTTGGGAATACTTTGTTGAATAATGTTGGAACTCCCATGAGTACTGCTTTACTTTCAAGCATATCTTTTACTGTTTCACTTCTTTCATCTTCTTTGAGGAAATGCATTTTTACATTTACTCCCTGTGACATTAATCCTTCTGCAATTGCATGTGCCATGTATTCAGTTGAGAAGTGCATTGTATCATATACGAGTGTTGCTTGATCTCTTTGACATACTCCACTAGCCCAGTTTTGGTATGCTGTGATAATTTTCATTGGTTCTGTCCAGATTTGACCGTGTGATGGTGCAATTGTTTTAATTTTGTCTAGTAATCCTAGTTCTACAATTTCATTTAATTTTTTGTTGAGTAATGGTGTTAATGGTGTTAATAGGTTTGCATAGAATTTTTGTGCTGCTTCCATTAGTTCTGATTCTGGTACTTCGTAGTCGAATCTGTCCATTTTACATAAGTGTTGTCCAAATGCATCGTTAGAGAAGAGTATTCCTTCTTCCTGTAAGAATGTGAACATACTGTCTGGCCAGTGTAACATTTTTGCATCCATGAATGCGAATGTTTTGTCTCCTACTGTTAGTGAATCTCCGGTTTCCACTGTTACAAATTCTGCATCTGCTAGGTCAGGGTAGTGTTTTATTAATCCTGGTTTTGCTATTGGTGTACAGTAAATTGGTGCATCAGGGAATTTTGCATGTATCTGTGATAATGCTCCACTGTGATCTTTTTCTACGTGGTTTTGTATGATGTAGTCAATTTTCATTTCTTTTCCTTCAGCTTCGAATGCATTTTGGATTCTTCCCCACATTTGTGCTGAGTATACTTCTCCTGGGTATACGTTATCAATTAATACAGTTTTATCTCCACAGAATACTAGGAATGCATTGTATGTTGTACCATTTAATGTGTATCCGTGGTATTCTCTTCTGTCCCAGTCAATTGTACCTACAAAATATATATCATCTGCAATTTTTGGTGCTTTTGCTTTTATTATCATATTTTCATTCTTCCTTAAGTTTTATAGGAATATTCACTATTCACTACTAAAATAATATTTATTTTATTATTTATATTTTTATTGAAGATTAATCTATTAAGAAATATTATTTTGATTATAATTAAGATTATACCATAATTTAACATGTAAGAAGTGCTGTTAAATGATATTGATAATTATTTTTATAATAAAACTTTAAAATAGTGTTATATAGGGGTTATTTACTGGAAAACGAATATATAGAGTCATATAGAATATAAATCTTGTTTAGTAAAAAATTATCTTAGTATAAATAAATAGTGTAATAATTCATGATTAAATAATTAGTTTTAAAAGGGGGGTTATAGGAGATTAATATTCTATACTTAAGATTGCCATAGGCCGTGTTTAGTACAGAATTCTCTAGCTTTTAAATCTGTTGCTTCTGGTATTTTGAATGTTGCTTCTGGTTTATCTCCCGGATTTAAGTATTGTTTATGTACTTGACCATCAGCAATTAGTTCAATAACAGCAATGTAGTGGTCTTCATCCATTGGATGTTCTACTTCTCCAACTTTTACATTGTATCCGTCATCTACTCTTGTGATTACAGGTTTGTGTTTAGCTTCTCCTTCTCCGCTGGTTTTTGCTTCTTCAATGTTTAAGTTTTCTACGTTTACTTCTGGTCCTGGGTAAATTAATTCTAGAAGGTTTCCACTGTTTTTACATCTTACTATATCAGTGTAATCAAAGTTAGCCATTTTTTCATGCTCCTTAATATTTTATATTTACTATTTTCTTATTTAGAAGTCATCTGTTAATTTTTCAAAGTAACTGGATGGGTGTTCACAGATTGGACATTTTTCAGGTGGTTTTTCTCCTTTGTATACAAATCCACATTTTCTGCATACCCATGTGATTTCTTCGCTTCTTTCGAAGAATGTTTTTCCTTCAACCATTGCTAATAATTTTCGGTATCTTTCTTCGTGGTGTGCTTCTACTTTTCCAATGTTTCTTAATCTTGCTGCTACTGCATTTAATCCTTCTTCTTCTGCTACATCTGCAAATTCAGGGTACATTGATGTTGCTTCATCGTGTTCTCCAGCTGCTGCTGATGCAAGGTTTTCTGCTGTAGTTCCATAATCTAAGCATACGTCTGTATCAATTGTTACTGCGTCTATATCTTCTTTTAATTCTTGTATCATTTTGAATAATACTTTTGCGTGTTGGAATTCGTTATCAGCTGTTAATAAGAATATTTCTGCTATTTTTTCGTATCCTTCTTTTTTTGCTATTTTAGAATACATTGTGTATCTGTTTCTAGCTTGACTTTCTCCTACGAATGCTTTTGATAAATTTTCTAATGTTTTTACCATTTAAAATCACCTACTGTTTTTAAATATATTTTATTTTGAAATAATATATATTTTAGTATAATACTATTTATCAATCTCTCATGTATTTAAATATTGTTATATTTTATTTTTTTATGTATTACATTTTTTATTATTTTAGTAATAATTTTTAGGTTGTTTAATATTATCCTTTCTTATATTTAAATTGATTATAATATCAGTAGTTTTTATATAAATTTTATAATATATATTTTTTAGAATATATAAAAATAAATAAAAAAAGTCATGGGGGATGAAACCATCAGAATATCCATAGTATTGTAATTATTGCTGCCACAAAGAATACAAAGGGGGCAAGTATTTTACTTATAGATAATACGGATGTTATTGTTGTCATTAATTCTGTTGAATTATTAGGGCCAAGTGTTTTAATATTTATTCTTGATGTTCCTGATGCAACTTCTACGTATTCAAGGTCATTTACTGCTTCAGGTATTAATTTTAGTATTGCATTGATAATTTCCTCGGAGTGTTTTTCACCAACTGTTACTCCTCCACCGGATATTGTGTTAACTAGGTGTGTGTCAGTTGTCATTACTTCTATCATGTCAATGTCGGGGTATTTATTGTTGATTGTTTTTATTATTTCTTCTCTGAATCCCTTTTTCATGTTATTTCCGTCAATTACTACATATAACATTCTCTGAGTATCTACTTCAGTTAACATTAATTTAATTCCGCTCTCACCAATACCGTCCTTTACGGGTATTTCATTAAGAGCATCATATGCATATCCCATTTTTATAGGATATTCTTCTGGTTTTTTTATCTGTTTTATTGCATCCTCTAATTGTATTACACGGTTATGTCCTGGTAGTAATCGATCATAGTTTCCTTCCAGGCAGTTATGACAGTCAACAAATACTACATCATCTGCTCCTGTTAAGTATTGTGCTTCATACATTAATGTTTTTCCTACTCCGTAATCTATATCATCACCAGGATTTGGTGCGAAGGTTGTTAGTAGTATAAGTCCATTATTAAAGAATTGTGCTCCTACTTTCGCATCTCCTGCTTGATATCTCTGGAATTTACTTGCTGTTTTACTATATATCAGATCTTTTAGTATATTATTAATAGAATCTGTAACTTTCTGTATTTCACTTTCCTTTACAGGATTAAAGTCATGAGTTGCTGCTCCATGTGCTATTATTGCAAAGTCATCTAATTGATTTGCTACTATGGTAGGTAAGTTTCCTCCACCTATTGAACCAACAGGTCCTGGATGTACATGTGGTGATATGTAATTTGCTTTAATTCCCTTACTTGTTCTGAAGCTAATAAGACTAACACTAGTATCAATAGGTTCTCCCATAACATTAAATATCTCTTCCATTGCATTGGAACCTTCAGTAATTTGAGCTATAAATAAGCTTAATAATTCTAATCCTCCAACTCCAAGATTATTTTTTATAGGTGTTTGAACAATAGATATAAAGGCATAAACTGCTACTGCTAAAACAAATGCTCCTATTATAGCTTTAAGATATAATGATAGTATTGCGCTGGCACTTGTTGTCACTGTCACATAATTTATCAGTACTAGCATGCTGAGTATTAACACTGGTTGTATTGCTGCTATAACTACTCCTTCTATGTATCGTATGTTTGATGTTGACCATAATACTAGTACTTCTATTGCAAATGCGAATAAGACTCCTAATAATAATATGTTAAGGGTCAATGAATTGTGAAATATTACTGAAAGAATTGATCCTATTAAGTAGAATATGCTAGGTATTAAAGTTCCTACAAATGCTACAAACATCGCTTGTTTTAGTTTCATATGACGTTTATGTAAATGATTTATAGACCCGTGTATGATTCCACCTGAAGCAATTCCTGTAAGTCCTAATAGAAAAAAGGCTGTAGTACCTTCACTAAAAACTGAAAATACCATTGCATGTGCTGAAGGGTTAGGTTCCAGGCATCCTACAAAACAACCCGATAGAAAACTTACAATTATTATTAGAAATACTGATATTTCAGTTTTCGGAAGTGAAATCATATATTTAGTGGCATCCATAATTCTATCTGAAACGGCCATTAAATACCTCCCTATAATTTATATTAGTATTTATTATATGTTATATTAAATTATTTATTTTATTTCTATTCAATACTAATAAAAATATATTATCTGTAAAAAACATATATTTAAATATAAATTTTTTCTAAAGGAATTTTATTTATTAACTAAAATGGGGATAATAATGGAACATGAATTAAAAACACCATTGAATGATGATGATATTAACAAATTAAAAGCAGGAGACACAGTTTATTTAACAGGTAAAATATACACAGCTCGTGATAGTGCACATAAAAGAATAATAGAAGAAGGAGCTCCTATTGATTTAGAAGGAGTTGTATTATTCCATGCAGGTCCTATCATAAAGAAAACCGGTGAAGATAACTATGAAATTGTGGCTATTGGTCCTACAACTAGTATGCGTATGAATCCATATGAGCCTGAAGTACTCTCAATGGGTGTTAAAGCTATTATTGGTAAAGGTGGTATGGATGATAATACTCAGAAAGCATTAGTTGATAATAACTGTGTATTTCTCACAGCTGTTGGTGGATGTGCTGCATTATATGTAAGTAGTATTAATAAAGTTGATTCTGTTCACTGGCTGGATTTAGGAATGCCGGAGGCTATATGGGAATTAGATGTTGAAAGATTTGGACCTCTAATTGTTACAATGGATTATAATAATAATAACTTGTATAAACGTGACGATTAAAAAAGGGGGATTAATTTTGAAAACAAAAATAATTCTACCAATTCTTTTAATTGCATCTGTTGTATTGATTGCAGGATTCTTTGCATTAACTCCATCATATATACAGACTAATGGTGATTTAAAACATTTCGAGGATGGAGATATGTCTTTTGATTTACCTGCTGCCTGGACTGTTTATGAGTATGATGATCCAATAAAAACACCATTCTTATCTAATAATCCAAAGGATATAATTATTAATCCTACTAATCAATCAGAGTACAGTTATTCTAATGGTACTCTTAACGAGACAGGTAATAGTACAATATTAAATACTAGTGCAACTAATGCTACTGATGTAGTTATTGTTCAGACAGAAATTACAAAAATGGATTCATTACCAAACGGAACAACTATAGATAATGCATACCAGTCTGATAGTATATATAAATTAATGGAAGGAACAGGTAATTTCCAATTAAATAATCAGACAACATTTGATATAAATGGTCATACAGCACATCAGTTTGTATACACTGTATCATATACAGTATACCAGGATACATGGATTGAAGCAAATGGCCATTATTACCGTGTATTAAGCCAAGCACCAACAACAGTTTATGATGAGGCTCAATCTTCATTCAATGTTACTTTAAGTAGTCTTAAACTTAAATAAACATTCTCTCTCCCCTTTTCTTTACTTTTTTTAACATATTTATATTAAAGATTACATAACATTAATAGAGAAGGTGTTATTTATTGTAGATAACAATATCAATGATAATCCAAACAATAAATGGATTGTATTATTCACTGTTTGTCTAGGAGTAATGATTATTTCATTAAACATGAGTATTACTAATGTATCTCTACCAGCAATAAGTGAATACTTTACTATTTCACTTAATCAGACCGAATGGGTTATTACTTCATACTTTATAACATATGTAGGACTTGTAACCTTATTTGCAGATATTGGTAATTTTAAAGGTCATGGACGAATATTTTCTATAGGCATATTACTATTTCTGATATCTTCAATACTATGTAGTATTTCACCTTCGATAGATTTTCTAATAGGATCAAGACTACTTCAGGGATTAGCAGCTTCCATGATTTTAGCAGGTCCATTAGTAATTATTGAATATTATTTCCCTACTAATATGTTAGGTAGGGCAATGGGAGTTTATGGTATGATGGTAGCTATTGGATTAGGTTTAGGTCCGGTAGTTGGCGGATTAGTTCAGGATTTCTTTGGATGGAGAGCCATATTTCTAGTAAATATACCAGTATGTTTAATAGTTTTACCATTATCTATAAAATATGTTCAAATGAAAATTAATAAACCATTACATGTTAACTTCCTAGGTGGATTTCTGGAATTAATAGCAGTAGCGCTTATTATATATACATTAAGTATAGTAGAATTAGGAGATTACATAAAGGCATCACTGTATGGTATAATATCAATTATATTAGTGATATCATTTTTATATGTTGAGAAACGTTCTGACAGTCCAATGGTTAACTGGGGCTTACTGAAGAATTTTACATTCACATCCTTTAATGTGAGCTTCCACGTATTATACATCTGCGAGTACGTATTACTTTATGTGTTACCATTCTACACAGAAAAAATATTAGGTATAAGTTCCTCAATGACTGGTATAGTATTATCAGCAGCACCAATTGTAATGATAGTATTCACACCTATAAGCGGTTACATAGCTGATAAGATTGGATCTATATTGCCTGTAGTCATAGGATTTAGTTTATCTATAATTTCATTCCTATTATTATTAACATTGAATGAACATAGTACTATATTAGAATTAGTAGTATATTATACAATTATGGGTATAGGAATTGCATTTGCTCAGGCACCTATTAATAAGGTTGTAATGTCTATTGTATCAATAAATAATAAGACATCTGCATCTTCAATTCTAACACTATTTAGGTCTATGGGTATAGCTATGGCATCTAGTTATGGTAGTATTATATTATCTTTATCAATTCCAGAGGGATTACTTACAAATACTATAATAAGAGGTTCAGGTATACCAGAGTTCCTGACAGGTATGGATAATATTTTCATATTTGGTATAATATTATTAGCAGTAATGTTATTATTAATGATTCGTGTTAAAATTAAAGTTAAAGATAGGAAAAGTATTATTGGAAAATTATAATAATATAGAATATATAATATTTTAGTAATATTACAAGTAATATAAGAGAGTATATTATGGATAGATTAGAAGATATATTTACCAGCTTTGCAAATGACCAAGAGGAATCATTGAAAGATATGGGCATGACAAAAGAGGAATTTATTGAAAATGCTAAGAAATGGTCAGAAACAAAGGAAGGCAAATTGGAAATTCAGAAATTCATTCTTAATCAGGAAATTAAGGATTTGAAGGATCAAATCACAGAATTAGAATCTGACATTGCTAAGAAGCAAGAATCAATAAAAGATATTGATGAAGAGATTAGTAATTTATAAGGGTGGTTGACATGGTAGAATTAACATTTAGTAAGAAAGTTATCAGAGAAAATGATGATGAAGATAAACCAATGTATGTAGAAATTCCTTCTGAGATTATTGATGCTTACAGGCTTCATGATGGTGACAAGATAGAGTGGACTTACTTTATTAACTGTAAGAATCAGAAGAAAACTACTTTTACTAAGAAGTATAATGGAATGGATTAGAAATTAATCCTTTCTTATTATACATAATTTGAATTACTTTTAAAATTTTTTTTATTTTTCACTATTTTTTATATAATATTTTAGTTTCAAGGGGTTAAGTAATACAATAGTATTACTTTTTAGTAAATTCCTTTATATACTAGTATTACTATAGTAATAATTATAAAATTAAAGTATATAAAGGAGGTAATACTAATGAATAAGTTTGAACAACTAATGCACTTCTTCGAAGGTCTGAAGATGACCATAGTAGGAGGAGTTTTCCTATTGTTTAGTTTAATAATACTATTATTAAACATACAAGTACCCGTTGATCCAGCATGGGTAACAATAGTGATTTGTGGATTACCACTATTATATCTAGCATTAGAAAGACTAGTAAGACAACACTGGGTATCATCAGCACTACTTATATGTATAGCAATGGTAGCTTCAATAATGATAGGCGAAATATTCGCTGCTGGTGAAGTAGTATTCATAATGGCACTTGGTGCACTACTTGAAGACTACACAGTAAACAAATCAAAACAAGGTCTTAAGGATTTAATTGACCTTAAACCACAGAAAGGTAGATTACTAATCACTGAAAATGGCGAAACTACAGAAAAACAGATAGATGCTAAAGACATCCAAAAAGGTGATATACTAAGAGTACTACCTGGAGAAGTAATACCAGTAGACGGTGTTATAATAAAAGGAGATACATCAGTAGACCAATCAATTATGACTGGTGAATCACTACCACTTGATAAGACAATTAAAGACGATGTATTTTCAGGAACATTAAACCTATATGGTGCAATAGATATAAAAGCAACCAATGTAGGAAAAGATTCATCTCTTGAAAAACTCATAAGAATGGTAGAAGAAGCAGATGAAAAACAAGCTCCAACACAGAGAATAGCAGATAAATGGGCTACATGGCTAGTACCAGTAGCACTAGGTATAGCAATTGTAACATACTTCATAACATGGAATATAGAAAGAGCAGTAACAATACTTGTAGTATTCTGTCCATGTGCACTAATATTAGCAACGCCAACAGCAATTATGGCCGCAATAGGTCAGGCAACAAAACATGGTGTACTAATCAAATCTGGTGAAGCACTAGAACACATGGGTAATGTAGACTGTATAACATTTGATAAAACCGGAACACTAACATATGGAGACCTAGAAGTATCTGATATAATACCATTAAAAGATGATGTAAGTTCACAGGAATTAACAAAATATGTGACAATCAGTGAAATAAAATCAGAACACCCAATAGGTAAAGCAGTAGTAAATTATGGTAGAAGTGAAGGAATTCAATACTCAGAACCTGATGACTTTAAAATGGTACCTGGAAAAGGTGTAGCTGTAAATTATCATGGTAAAAAAATTCTATCTGGTACAACGAGATTCATAGAAGAAAGTAACATTGAAGTAACAGATAAATGTATAAACAAACTTGACATGCTACGTAATGAAGGAAAAGCTTCAATAGTAGTAGCTTATGATGGTGAAGTTATAGGTTTAGTTGGATTATCAGATGTATTACGTGAAAATGCTAAAGTAGTAGTTTCAACATTAAAAGATGATCTTGAAACTGATGTTGAACTATTAACTGGTGATAACGATAAAGCAGCTAACTACTTTGCAAGTCAGGTCGGAATAACTAATATTCACTCTGAATTACTACCAGAAAACAAAGTTGAAATCGTAGAACAATTAAGAAAAGACGGAAAAGAAGTTTGTATGGTTGGGGATGGTATTAACGATGCACCAGCACTTAAAACCGCCGATGTAAGTGTAGCAATGGGTGGTATGGGTAGTGACATAGCTATCGATGCTGCAGATATTGCATTACTTGGTGATAACATTGAAAAATTACCATATCTTAAAAAACTATCAAACTCAACATTATTCACAATACACTTAAGTATTACTATATCAATGATTATTAATGCAGTTGCTATAATATGTTCTATACTAGGATTACTTAACCCAGTTACAGGAGCATTAGTACATAACATAGGTTCATGTGCTGTTGTAATGTTAGCAGCTTCATTATATGACCGTGATTTCAGTGATTATATAAAAGGTGTAGAAGTAGAGAATCCTCAAAGTGCAACTTCAGCCTCTAAATAAATATAAGTAATAGTATTACCTATTTTACTATTTTTTTTATATTTTTTTAAAGTAAATCTAATCCCATTAGATTCTCTATTTTTATTTCTAAACTCTTTTACTAACTATCCATTTTTTTTTATTGAAAATTTTATTAAATTCTTGTTTTAAATGTATACTTAGATGTAATTTTTTTTATTTCTAGAGGTGTTTTTATGGATCTTATCATGTTAGGTACGGGTAATGCTGTTGCTACTAATTGCTATAATACCTGTTTTATTTTAAATAATGATGATAAATATTTTCTTGTTGATGGTGGCGGAGGCAGTGGACTTTTTCGTCAATTAGAATATGCTGGTATTGACTGGAAGGATATTGGTGAAGTTTTTGTTACTCATAAACATATGGATCATTTATTTGGAGTATTGTGGCTTATAAGATTGGTTTGTCAATATTCTGTTAGAGGTGATTATGATGGTGAACTTTTCATTCGTGGTCATAGTGAAGTAATTAGTATTATCAATGATTTTATTGCCAGGCTGCTTCGTCCTGTTGAATTGGAGTGTATGGGTACAGTTGTTCATTTGGTGTCTGTTGTTAATGGTGAACATTGTATTATTAATGGTCATGATGTTGTATTTTTTGATGTTGGTTCAGATAGGACTTTACAGTATGGTTTTTCCATGATTTTGGATGATGGTGGTAAGTTTAGCTGTTGTGGTGATGAGCCTTTTCATGAGTGTGTAAGGGATTATGTTTATGGTAGTAAGTGGCTTCTTCATGAGGCTTTCTGTCTTTTTAGTGATGCTGATGTTTTTAATCCTTATGAGAAGAATCATTCTACTGTTAAGGATGCTTGTTTAGTTGCTGAATCATTAGATGTTGAGAATTTGGTGTTGTATCATACTGTTGATGATGATATTGATTCTAGGAAAAAGCGTTTTTATGATGAAGGGTGCATGTTTTTTTCTGGTAGATTATTTATTCCTAATGATTTGGAAGTGTTTTCTCTTTAGTTTTTAGCTATGTATATAATAAGTATTATAGTTCCTATTTTAGGAATTATTATTAATTTTAGTTCATGTTTAATGAATAAATATGCACAATAATAAACACTTTTTAGGAACTATAAACTTTTATAAATCACTTTTTAGGAACAATTCTAAGAGTGTTATTTTAACTATACCTTTTCAATTAACTTTTATAAACTAAAATAAGGATAGAATACTCTTTATTTGTTATATAACTACTTGTAACGCCTTATTTACTAAATTATCTAAAATGTTTAATTATCCTTATTATATGATATTAAGAACTATATGTTCTCTTAAAGTGCAATAACTGGTTGATTTATTCTTATATCAGGAATAACTTTGTTCCTATTATTTATACTATTTTTAGCTTTTTTATACTTATTTTAGGAATTGAATTTTTCTTTGAATTTTAATGTTATTATTTTTTTGTTTTAAGAGTTTATGTGAACTATAAATAAATTATAATAAAAATATCTTTTTAATAAAATAATTTTTATAATATGGTAGTATAATATAAAAAATGTTTATAGTATTTATTAATTTTATTATTGAATGTTTTTATATAAGTATAATATTAATATTAATTATTAAGAAATTTATTTCACAAAACCTGTAAAAAGCCATATGATATAACAATAATAAAAGTTTGTAGGGATAAGAACAATATTATATGACTGGGGGATACTCAATGGTAATGGAACAAAAGGACTCGGATAATTATGAAGAACTAAAATCAGCACGAAAAGATTATAAACTGCATATGACAATTCTGGTATCTATAATAATAGCTGAATACATAGGTATGTATACACTGAATTTAGGTGGAATACGAATTGTATTAATGCCCTTATTATATTCATTAGTACTGGCAGTAGCATGCTATCTAGCAAAACCAATAACCTGGATAAAAGAGGAACAATCAAGTAAAGCAAGTACAATTATGATGCTATTGATAGGTCCATTACTAGCTAAATTAGCTATAGCAAGTGGTCAAAATATAGAAATAATATTCAATGCTGGACCGGCATTACTACTACAGGAAGTAGGAAATCTCGGAACAATATTTGCAGCACTCCCAGTTGCTTTACTGCTAGGATTCAAAAGAGAAGCCATTGGAATGACAAGTTCCATATGCCGTGAACCACAAATGGCAGTAGTAATAGATAAATTTGGATTTAATTCACCAGAGACAAAGGGATTCTTCTCAGTATTTCTCATAGGAACAGTACTAGGAACACCTTTTATAAGTTTATTAGTAAGTGTATTAGCATATTTACTTCCATTACATCCATATGCATATGGAATGGCGTGTGGTATAGGAAGTGCAAGTATGAATGCTGCAGCTGTAGCATCATTATCTGCTATATTTCCGAGCATGTCAACACAGCTACAGGCATTCAGTGGAATGGCAAATATGCTGTCAATGGTAACAGGAATGTATGTATATATTCTAGTAGCAATACCTTTAACACAATGGTTATATAAAATTCTAGAACCGCCTATAAGTAAATTGTTATCTAGAAAAAATAGTGAAGATGAGGATATGATATAGTGTCAAAAGTATTATCAATTAACACAGTGCTGGAATGGATATTGATTCTATTAATATTCTCTGTAATGTCAGCTATTGGAAATTGGGTAGGATATCAGTACCCATTTGAAGAATCATTAGTAGGAATGCTTATATTATGTGCGATAACATTAATAGGTATGATAATAGAGAAATATGTTCCATATAACATCCCTGCAATAATATATATAAGCATAATAGGATTACTATTAGCAGTTCCATGGTGTCCTATATCTGGACCTATCATATATTATACATCCAAAGTAGATTTAGTATCTTTAACAACAATTCTCTTAGCATATGCTGGTGTAGCAATGGGAAAAGACTTAGGAGAATTTAAAAAGGTTGGAATAAGAGGAATTATCGTAACTTTCTTTGTAATCATAGGAACTTATCTCGGATCAGCAATAATAGCACAGGGTGTATTAATGTACACAGGAATCATATAAGAAGTATTTAAAGAGAATAATACTTCACATAACCTCCAATAAAACTCTTTTTACAATAAATATATTACTTTTTTTATACATAATACTACTAAAGAATTAAAAACTATGAAAGATGTATTGATATGGATAAAAAAGATAAAACAGACAATATTGACATGTTTGACTATAAACTACATCTAACAATATTAATAATTGTAGTTATATCAGAATACATTGGAATATTTCACATACATCTAATAAAAGGGGTAAGTCTTGTAATATTGCCCATAATCTATGCACTAGTTCTGGCGATGTTATTATACCAGTTAAAACCTTTTAAATGGATAGATGAAAAACAATCAAGAACATCATCTAAACTATTACTACTACTAATAGGACCCTTAATAGCAAAACTAGCAATAATAAGTGGTCAAAATATAACCTTACTTATTAATACAGGGCCATTAATACTACTTGAAGAAATAGGAGACCTTGGATCAATTTTTGTTGCATTACCAGTTGCTTTACTGCTAGGATTCAAAAGAGAAGCTATAGGAATGACAAGCTCCATATGCCGTGAACCACAAATGGCAGTAATAATAGATAAATATGGATTTAATTCACCAGAAGTAAACGGATTCATGATAGTATACTTAATAGGAGCAGTATTAGGAACAATATTTATAAGCATAATTGCATCAGTACTCTCAACACTGATACCATTGCATCCATATGCATATGCACTAGCCTGTGGAGTAGGAAGTACAAGTATGAATGTAGCAGCAGTATCATCACTAGCAACAATATATCCTGCTATTTCACAGCAATTATATGCTTACAGTGGAATTTCTAACCTTATTTCAGTAATTCTAAGTATATATGTATACATATTAATATCACTGCCATTAACAGAAAAATTATACTATAAACTCGAGCCAATTATTAGTAAATATATTATAAGAAGATAATTTCTCTTAAAAACTCTTTTTTATAATTTAATTATTTTAAATAAAATCTAAACATCCTAAAACGTGTTTACGTAATAAAATTTAATAATTATTAAGACTAGAAATATTACTATAGATAAGGAGATTAAACATGATTGATAATTCAGTGAATGATAAAGTAATAGAAGCAGTACAACAACTAAGGACGGATAGTCCACTAACACATTGCATAACAAATGTAGTAACAGTCAAAGATTGTGCAAATGCAGTGCTAGCAGTAGGTGGTTCACCTATAATGGCTAATGAACCAGAAGAAGCAGAGGAAATAACAGGAATTGCTAATTCATTACTCATAAATATTGGAACATTAACAACAAGCCAAGTGGAAACAATGAAAAAATCAGCAAAAAAAGCAGTACAATCAAACATACCATTAGTATTAGACCCTGTAGGAGTAGGAATTAGTAAAATAAGAAATCAAACACCAATTGATATAATAACAGAATCAAAACCTACCATAATCAGAGGTAACCTATCAGAAATCAAGGCAATAGCAATGCTATATGGAATATTAGATGAATGTACTAAGGCTAAAGGTGTAGATGTAGCAGAAACTGATGTGATTAATGAGGAAACTATAAGTGACCAGGCAGTATTAGTAAAAAATATAGCATCTAAATTAAACACTGTTATAGCAGTTTCCGGACCAATAGACATAATCTCCGATGGTGAAAGTGTTTATACTATTAGAAATGGTGATGCTATGATGAGCAGAATAACTGGTACCGGATGTATGCTAGGATGCGTAATAGCTTCATATGCAGCTATAACAACACCACTTGTAGCAGCTATCACTGGAACATTAGTAATGGGAATAGCCGGACAAAAAGCAGCTATAAAAGTAGAAACTGATGGTAGGGGTACTGGTAGCTTTGGTGTGGATTTAATAGATGAATTATCATTAATGGATGAGGAAACATTAACTTCAATGTCTAATTTAACAAAGATGGAGTAATAAATTTTATGATGAATATTGATTATAGTGTATATCTGGTAACAGATCAGTTCGACTTCACAGAACAGGAATTTCTTGACATAATAGAAAAAGCTATAATTGGTGGAACCAGTATAGTTCAACTAAGAGAAAAAAATAGTACAACAAGAGAATTCTATAATTTAGCTGTGAAGGTTAAACAAATAACTGATAAATACAATGTACCATTAATTATTAATGATAGAATTGATGTGGCACAAGCTGTTGACAGTAGCGGTGTACACCTCGGACAGGATGACATGCCATGCAAAATAGCACGACAAATACTAGGACCAGATAAAATAATAGGTATAAGTGCAGAAAACTATGAAGATGCCCTTCAAGCAGAAAAAGATGGAGCAGATTATCTGGGAATAGGAGCAATACAAGCTACCTCAACAAAAGAGGACTGTAGTGTAATTAGCAAGGAAGACCTTAAAAAAGTTGATGAAAACATCACAATACCAAGAGTAGCAATTGGCGGAGTAAAGGAATACAACACGCCACAAGTAATAAATGAATATGGATTTGACGGAGTAGCAATAGTATCTGCTATAATGAAACATGATAATCCGCGTGAATCATCAGCAAACTTCAGAAGATTAGTAAAAGATAGTCATAGATTAACAATAACAGACATAAAAGCTGCAATATATGGTGGAGTAGTAGCTGATGCACTTGGAGTGCCATACGAGTTTAAGTCACATGAAGAAATGTTAGATAACCCGGCTACTGGTATGACGGGTCACGGTACATATAACATGCCTGTAGGAACATGGTCTGATGATAGTTCTCTTACAATAGCATTACTGGACAGTTTAAAAAAAGGAGTAGATTATGATGATATTATGAATAACTTCCAGAAATGGTACTATAATGGTGATTACACGCCACTTGGTGAAACATTTGATGTTGGAAGAACAACGAAATATGCTATAGAAAACTACAGTAAGGGAATTGAGCCAATAGAATGTGGTGGAGATGGAAAACGTAATAACGGTAATGGATCATTAATGAGAATCATGCCTATACTTCTGTATATTTACACAAATAATATACCAGTGGATGAATCAATAAAACTAATAGATGACATCTCCTCACTAACACATGCTCATAGTATAAGTAAGGCATCATGTAATATTTATAACTTTATAGTCCAGGAAATATTACATGACAGATATACTAAGAACTTTAAAACTCTAATAAAAAGAGGTTTAAATGAATCACGAAAATACTATGACATTGAAGATAAATATCCTTGCTTTAGTAAGTTATACAGTAAAAATTTCCTAGATAATAAAGATACAGTAGTCTCAAGTACTGGATATGTTGTTGATTCACTTGAAGTAGCCTTATATTGTTGTTATAATACTGACAACTATAAGGATGCAGTTTTAAAGGCTGTTAATCTTGGTGGAGATACTGATACTAATGGTATAATAACTGGTAGTCTTGCAGCATTATATTATGGATTAGATTCTATTCCACGTGAATGGCTAGACAGTACTCTTAATCTTGAATTAGTTAATAGTATCATACATGATTTCTACAGAACTCTTAAAAATTAAATATTAGATGTATATCAATAATTTTTTAATCATGTTTTTAATAATATACATCAATAATATTAATAAAGTTCTATATTATTTTAAAAGAAAATTATGGTTAGCTATATATTATTATAGCTAATTATAATATTTATCACTGATTTTTTTATCATTTAATCCTGAATTATACCAGTCTTTAGTATTATTCACAATTCGTACTAATGTCAACATTACCGGTACTTCTATTAATACACCTACAGTCGTAGCTAAAGCTACTGGACTACTTACACCATATAAAGCTATGGCTATAGCAACAGCTAATTCAAAGAAATTTGAAGCACCAACTAGTGATGCAGGAGCTGCAATATTTTGTGGTAACTTAATAGCTTTTGAACCAAGATATCCTATACCAAATATTAAAAATATTTGGATAATATATGGAATAGCAATTAATATAATATCTAATGGATTATTTAATATTAGATTTCCTTGTGATGAGAAAATAAATATTAATGTTAATAATAAACCTATAGTAGTAATATTATCGAATTTCGGAATAAACTTATTTTCTAAATATTCCTTACTTTTATGATTAATAATAAATTTTCTACTTATTATACTTGCTATGAATGGAATTACAACAAATAATATTATTGATAATATTAAGGTATCATATGGAATTGATATGTTTGAAATTCCTAAGAGACATGTAACAATTGGTACATAAGCAAATAGTATTATTATATCATTGGTAGCTACTTGTACTAGTGTGTATGCTGAATCTCCTTTCATTAATTCACTCCATACAAATACCATTGCAGTACATGGTGCAGATCCTAGAAGTACTGCTCCTATAAGATAATTTGTTGCCATGTTTGTTGATAATATTCCTTGATATATTATAAAAAAGAATACTGTGCATATTAAGTACATTGTAAATGGTTGGATTAGCCAGTTTACGCACCACGTTAGTATTATTCCTTTTATATTATTTTTCACGTTTTTAATACTTTTAAAGTCAATTTTTAGCATCATTGGATAAATCATTATCCATATTAATATTGCAATAGGAATTGATATTTGAGCATATTCAAATTGTTTTAAGAAATTTGGAATGATAGGTATGTATTGGCTTATGAAGATACCTATAGCCATACATATTAATACCCATATGGTTAGATATTTGTTAAAGAAACTAATTTTTGATTCGTTTGTCATTTTCTAAACCTTCTTATACATTGATAATCATCAATGTGTTATTGTTATAGTATTTTTTTTAATTTATTTTATTTAAATATATTGATAATTATCTATATGTCAGTGTTATAATAATATCAGAATAAAAAGAAAAATAACAAAAAATAAGCCAAAAAATTAAATAAAAATTAACATTCAATACAAGTATCATTCATATTAGATTCAAGACTGTTTACAAAGTCTTTAAATTCAGTTAAAACATCCGTATTTATGGAATAATATGACCATTTACCTTCTTTTCTAACATCAACTAAGCCACAATTAGTTAACTGTTTCATATGATGTGATAATGTAGGTTGTGTTATGTCAAAATGCTCAAGAAGTCTACAAGCACATTTTTCTGTGCCATTAATCATAGTAACAATCTCTAATCTAGTAGGATCACTAAGAGCTTTGCAAATTTTAACATTTTTCATTAAATCCATAATATCATCTAAAACTATTTATATTTATACAATAATTTATATTTTAAATTAATAAGTAATATATAAAAATATATTTAAAAAAAAGTAGATTGAAGGGAATTATTTTATTCTATATCTTTATAAGTTCAGACCATTGCGGATGATTATCAACAAATTCCTTCATAATTAATTCTAAACCTATAGAAAAACCTATATCTTCATCATATCCTGTAATATTATCATTATTTTCTAGGTATAGTATCTGGTATGCTTTCATTTTATAGTTTTCATACATTACAGCTCCAGGATATTTTTTATTATAGTCCATAGGATTAACATTTAGAATATAGACTAGTTTTGTCGGATATGCATCTGGATTGTTTATTAGTTGTTCCCTGATTTCTGCTGCATATTTTCTGTTAAGTTTTATCTTGCTTGCATACTTACCAGGCAGATTTTCATACCATTTAAGGTATTTTATCATTTTGTCTTGTTCTTTTTCTAGTATTTTGTTTACTTCTTCAGTTGTGTTCATGTTTTCTTTTATTCCTGTTTTTCATCGTCATCGTGGTAGATTATATCCCTGAATTGTGGGAATTCTTCAATAAAATCATAGATTTCTTTATCTAGGAATTCATCGTATCTGGCTTTTTGATCAGAATTTGGGTCTGCGAATTTGAATTGTAGTTCTGTTCGTTTTTTGTATGCATTTTCTAGTCTTTCTTTTACTTTTGGGTCGAAGTTTTTGAATTTTGTTGGTCTGTCATGGTCATGTCCCTTGTATGCTAGGCCTATAGTATTGAATCTGTATGGCATTATTGTTCCGGCATTTAATGCTACTTCATACATTTCAAAGTAGTGTTCTGTTATGAAATCATAGTTTAGTGTTACTGATGATTCTTTTATGTTTTTATCAAATTCTCTTAAATTGTCTATGTAATCTTGGTCCCAATCATTTACTATATTCATTTTATCACTTCACATTGTTAATGTATATTTTATAACTGCTGTTATAAATACTTATATGGCAAATCCTAATAACAACAATAATCATTAAACAAAAATAAAACTAGATTTACCTAAATAATATATTAATGTTATAAAAATTAGTTTTTTTACAGTTGATAAATTACATATGAATAGAGGAAATAGTATAATAATAAATAATATTTATTAGTAATATTATAAGGAGTAAAAACAATGTCAATGAGAAAAGAATTAGAATCAAAGGGATATAAAACATATGAAAATAATGAACTTAATATTTTCTGGAATCCCGAAATATGTCAGCATTCCACCAACTGTGTAAGAGGTAACAGTCTAGTCTTTGACACAACAAAAAGGCCATGAGTAGATATTAATGCAGCACCCGCTACAGAAATAGCAGAAATCATTGATAAATGTCCATCAGGAGCACTTAAATATGAATTAAAAAATAAAAATAATATTAACATAGAATTTGCAGAAAAAGATAATAGTAGTATTGCATATGATGGAAATAAACAAATTGGGCAATGTCACTTCGCCAGATTAAAAGATAACTGGGTTATAACTCTTACAGAAGTTGATGAATTCTATTCAGGTAAAAGAATTGCTAAAAAATTAGTAGAGAAAGTTATAGAACATGCACGTATTGAAGATGTGAAAATTGTTCCTTCATGTCCATATGCAAGTAATTTAATGATTGGAAACCCTGAATATTCTGATGTTCTTAAAATTGTTTAAAAATATTTTATTCAATAACCTGTACAATCTGATTTGTAGAATACATTAATTAACAACTACAAATCACCTATTTTCAACTATTTTTCATATAATCTAACTGTTATAATAATAAATTCAATAACAAGTCCAGTTCCAGTTTTTTTTCTATAACAGAGGTTATGACTTGTGGTATTTTAATAATGAAAAATACAATACTAACCCACTTCTATATATTATATCTAAAAAATAGATTTAAAATAGTACCTGTCTATATTTAATAAAAATTAGAGGATAAATAAAATAAAACAAGTTGTATATGAATAAACAGGGGACTGAATGTATTAAATGTTGAAGAAGATAAAATTCCATAAGCAAAAATGAAGAAGTACTAGATAAATAGAATAAAATGAGTAATTATCTTATTAGAATAATTTCGCTAATCTTATTAAAAAATAGTATATTTGTAGAAAAAAAATATTTTTAATTCAATACCTCTAAAAATAAAAAAAAATAAAAAATTATCTTCTTCATTAGGTTTTATATGTTCCTAATTTATGATTCTAAAAAAATATAATATTAGATAACTTTCCTTATTCATATGATGTATTTTTGATTATTATATCGAGGTATTGATACATATTAAATTACTAATGATAAAATCCAATGAAGAAGATCATCTCTAGATTCTTTGAAAATTATTATTTAATTATGCTTTATTTGGTTTCTAACTTATTCCATGCATCCTGATTTCTTATGCAACCAGGATCTGGAGATAATATATCTTGGAAGTAATTATATGCTCTGGCTCTACAACCACCACATATATATTTTGATTCACAATTACCGCAATGGTCCTTGAGAATATCTTTACTTCTGAACTCTTTTAATAAAGGATGATTTATCCATATATCTTCTATATTCTTATCTTTAACATTTCCTAATAATACATCCTTGTTATGTGGGAAAAATACACAAGGATATATGTCTCCATTAGGTTCTATACTCATGTAAAATCTACCGGCTCCACAACCTCCTATGAATTCAGATAGTTGCTTCATTGCCGGATTTACGTAATTTACATTATAGAAGTGAGTTGGTACCATCTGGTTACCGGTGTCATTATTCACTGCTACATCTGCAAATTGTGGTGCTGTTGACATGATATTCATGTCTGTATCAACGTTAGCTTTGTATATTAATTCCAGTAATTCTCTTCTTTCCTGTGGATTTAAATCTATGTCTCTTATGTTTGATCCTTTTCCTGTTGGTATGAAGTTATATAACATGAACCAATCTACATTTAAATCATTTAGGAATTTTATCATGTCTGGTATTTCGTCTTTATTTCTTTTGGTTACCGTGGTTGATATTCCAGTATATACTCCTGCTTTCTGGAAGTTTTTGATTGCTTCTATTACTCTGTTCCATGAACCTTTAACATTTCTGAATGAATCATGTGTTTCAGGATTTAAGCCGTCTAGACTTAGTTGTACGAACTCTAATCCTGCATCTTTGAATTGCTTAGCTTTTTCGTATGTGTTAAATACATATCCATTTGATGCCATGCTTACAAATAATCCTCTGTCTGATGCATGTTTTATGAATTCCAGTATGTCTGGATGTATTGATGGTTCTCCTCCACTGAATGCCAGGGAAACTACTCCAATATCTGCTAATAAGTCTATAGTTTCATGAATTTCCTGTGTTGTTAGTTCGTCCTCATCTTTTTGTCCTGCATTTTCGTAACAGTGTATGCAGTTAAAATTGCATGCTCTTGTTATGTTCCAGACTATCTGATACGGTGCTCCAGGTGTAAATGGTTTTCTTACTTTGAATCTGCTCATTCCTTTGAATGTGCTTAGTAATCCTCGTTCCCATACTGGATTTTGCATGGTTTCTATTAAGGCTTCTTCTGATGTGTCAAATGTTTCTAATGATTTTTTTATTATTTTTTGTATTAGTTTGTAGGTTATTTTACAGGTTGTACAGATTTCATCTTGTTTTCCCAGGTAGTAATCCAGTGCAGATTCTAGATGTGACTTTTGACATTTATCACAGTAGTTTAGTGCACTGTTTAATAGTTTTTGTGATAGTCCATTGTTTATGATGTTCTCAAAAGTTCGTATCATTTTGTCTGTTTCTATTTCCTCATGACTTTCTTTTGATTCCATTTTTAATACCTCGATTTATTTTTTTTCTTCTTTATCATTCCTAATAATTCATTAACCAAAGGTCATTGACTACTAGTCATTGACTACTTGTATAAAAATTTTAAATATGATAATATATATAGTTATCGATAATAACAGAAGGGATAGATAACATGAAAAAAACCAGAATCTCTCTACCACCAGAAGAACGTAAAGAAGAAATACTCAATACAGCAGAGAGATTATTTAATGAAAAAGGATATAACAACGTAACAGTAACAGATATCATTAATGAAATAGACGTTGTAAAAGGAACTTTTTATCATTACTTTAAAAATAAAGAAGAAGTTAAAAATATCCTTATTAATAGATATCTCGATAAAGAGATAAAAAATATGACTACAATATTAAATAATAAAGCCTTAACAACAATAGACAAAATTAAGGAAATGGTTTATGAAATAATTTCTCTTATGCATAGAGAAGAAACATTAATGCACGATGTAAAAAATCTAGATGGTGAAATATTCATAAAAATCATCTGTGAAAGAATAGAAAGATTCAAACCACTAATAAGACAAGTCTTAGATGAAGGAATAAAAAATAAAATATTCAAACCAATCTATGAAGAGGAAACCTTAGTACTGCTACTTATGAATCTAGCAGTGACAATTCCATTCTTCTTCTACACCCAACCATTATGGTCAGAAACCCATGAAAACGAAGTAATAAAAACAATGACACACAACCTGGAATTATCATTAGGAATAACAAGAGGAACATTCGACGATATATCAGATAACTGGAAAAACTATGTATAAAAACAATTAACAAAACAACAAATAATTTAAAAAAAAGGATAAGAGGAAGTGTTACTATAGATTATGCTGAACGCCGATTTCAAATACAAGGAGTACTATTCACATTCCTGCTAATGATATATAACTACTTTATAATAACATCACTATCAACTATACTAGAAATCAATTTAAACTTATATATCATAATAAGCTTAGTAATAATACTAGCAGCTATCAGAATAATTCCAATATCAATAGAACGAAATAAAAGTCATAGAATAACAGAAATACTAGTCGAAATATCGGGATTATGGCTATGGGCATCATTCATGTACTTATTTGAGATAATCCTTTTATATATAATAGGATTTTTCATACAATTATCACTGACAATTAAAACAATAATAGTACTCTTAGTACCTCTATTTATGATAATAGGATACTACGTAGCACATCATAACTACATTAGAGGATATGAAATATATCTAAAGGAAAAATCAGAAAAACCAAGTAAACCTGTGACAATAATACACGTGTCAGATATACATATAGGATCAATGATACACAAGTCTACAATAACAGAATTGGTAAATAATATTAATAAAATAGCTGAAGAAAAACAGAAAGAAAATACTAAAGTAATCACAATAATATCAGGTGACGTAGCTGATGGTTCAAGTCCAATACTTCCCTATACATTCATGGGATTTAAAGATGCGATAATGCCTGTAATATTTACGCCAGGAAACCATGATTACTATCAGGGAATAGATCATGTGAAAAAAGCATTAGAAAATGCTGGAGTAATAATACTAGATGATGATAATCTAATATATGATGATGTAAATCTTAATATCATAGGATTAAGATTCTCATTTGATAACTTAGATTTGGATAACAGCTACAAATTACCAATATCTGATACAATGAATAATATTCTCATATACCATGTTCCGCAATACTGGGATGAATTCTCAAAGATGGGAATAGAATTACAATTATCAGGTCATACACATGGAGGACAATTCTTCCCAGTAAACTATATTTCAAAGCTTATGTTCGAATACAGCAATGGTTTATTTAACAGACAGGTAACAGTAAAAGACAAAACATATCGCTCATATCTGTCAGTTACTGAGGGAGTAGGTGCATTTGCAGCACCAATAAGACTGGGAACACATTCCGAAATAGTAGTACTTAATATAAATAGAGTACCAGGAAATCGAAGAGAGTATTAAAACACTCTTCTAAAGATTTTCTTCTAATTTTAGAAAAAGTAGAAATCAATATTTGCTTAGAAAGAGTTATATCAATTCAGAACTTTATTTTGTAAAATAAGTTTTAAATTCTATTTTAAAGAGGGTGAGGCTAATTGTTTAATTAGTCATTTGTAAATGTTAAACAATTATTAGCACATGCTGCATCAAAGAATGTATCTATCAGGTCAAGTGATACCTCGTTACTATTAAATAAATGTATTTCTGTATCTTCACATATATCTGTAAGACAATCATATAATGCATCCAAGTTTCTACCATAATAATCTGGTAAATCAAGTGTCTTAATTAGGTATTCATGTGAATATTCTTTTATTTTATGTCCGTCTAATTCTATATATTCTGTCAATTATTAATTCCCTCCTTATTCAATATAATAAGATTATTAATTATTATACCTCTGTGAATGTGTTGTAGTGATCCTCTGTATAATAAACTCTGTAATCATCGGTAGAGTATACTATTCTTTTTGCTCCACGACTAGTATTATTAGCATCAATATCACATTCAATATATTTTTTATCACTGTGTGGCAGTATTCCCTGTCTGTTAGTAAATACATCACCACCTATACTTTTACCAGGGGCATATGGCTCCAGTGATCCGCCAGTCCATCCTAAATCACGTGCTTCCTCTTTTGTTATATAATTACTAGGTAATTTATGATATTTTTTAATGTAGGCTGATACATCCTCCATACTAGTGTACTGTCCGTCTTCCATGACACTTACAGTACTATTACCTGTTATATTTCCTGTATCATTACTATCAGCAATATGACCTCCATATAATGAAGAAATAATTATTACTATGATTACTATGATTGCTGATAATATCTTGTTGTCCATGTAATCAACTCATATGTGTTAATATATTAAGTATAGATTTTATATTATTTAATAAGTTTATATTATAAAAAATTAGTATGTAAAATAAATAAGGGAGAAGAGAAGCTTAACATAATATTAGTATAATTATGGTTCTAGTGCTTTAATGTCTCGTTTGTTATAATCTGTTGTGTTAGGAGTTTTACCTAAGGCTGTTTTTATTACACCGAATACTGTTTTAATAAAGTATGGTCCGTCTTTTATAAATTGACTTAGAAGATATTGTGGTCTTAAATAAAATTTAATAAATGCTTTTGCCTGTATTCTTCTTAAGTCTTTCAGTGAAAAGTCTACTGTTTCTATGATAGGGCTGATTAATGTATATTTAGACCAGTCTTTTACTTTAATAAGATTTTTCTCAAATGATTCTTGATAGAATCTTGTTCCAGGGTATGGTGTAGCAAGACTGTATATTGCATAGTTTGGTTTAAGTGAGTGTACAAATTTTATTGTCTTATTCATTATTTCTTTGGTATCTCCAGGCATTCCAAGTGCTACAGATGCTATTGTTCTGATTTTTAGTTTACGTGATACTTTGAATGCTGTTTCTATTTTTTCAATGGTAGTGTTTTTATTCATATTATCTAGAGCTTGTTGATCTGCTGATTCCACTCCCATGAATATTGTTATACATCCACTATCCTTCATTTTTTGTAGTACTTCTTCATCTAATGTATCTACACGTGAAGTGCAACCCCACCATATTTTAATGTTTCTGTTCATTATTTCATCACAGATATCCATTACTTTCTGTTTATTTAGTGTGAAAGTATCATCCATGAAGGCTATTGTATCAATATCGTAGTGTGTTGTTAGGAATTCTATTTCATCCACTATGTTTTTTACACTTCGTTCTCTTACAAATTTACCATGCATAGCTGCTGATGAACAGAATGAGCATTGCATTGGACATCCTCTTGATGTTATCATTGTTGTCATATGTGTGTCCATGTCTAATAATCGGTACTTGTCCATTGGTAGCAGGTCGAATGCAGGGAACGGTATTTTATCAAGATCTGGTTCTGGATGTGCTATTTCATTGATGATAGTACTCTTGTTACCTTCCTCATCTTCTTCCTGGTATACTATACCTTTCACTTCTCTTAGATTTCCATCATTTTCTAATGTATCTACAAGATCTAATAGTATATATTCTCCTTCTCCACGTATAACCATATCTACGCTTTCATCTTGCAGTGTTTCTTCGTAATTAAATGTAGGATGATATCCGCCCATTACTACTAGACAATCTGGTAATACCATTTTGGTTATTTCTGCAGCTTCCAGTGCTCTTCCAATGGTTGGAGTTAAAGCTGTTATTGCTACTAAATCCGGGTTTCTTCGTTTGATTTCTTCTTTATATTCACTGAATGTTAAATCCTCTGCTGATGCATCTAGTATATCCACTTCTTTACCATTTTCTCTTAGTACTGATGCCATATAAGCTATTCCAAGTGGTGGTGCTATTACACCCATGAATTTGTATTTAGATGCTGTTTGTGGTGGATTAACTAATGTTACTTTCATAATTACACCCCTGTGTATAATTATTATAAATTTTTTTCTTATAATATATAATATAATATAATATTTAATGTTTATATATAGTTTTGAATTTATTAAACTTCATTAATACTTCATTATCATATAAGAATTCTTTAATGTAATGAATTTCTTTTTAATTTGGTATTTTCTTTTAAAAGAATATATAAAAATAGTAGGAGTTTAGGATTGTATTTTATGCTATTATCACTGTGATTATTGTAATTATCATGAGTATTACTATGATTAATCCAAAGAAATGCTGAAATACACTGTGATTTGTTACATTTTTTCGAATTATATTGTGGAAATTACTGTTAAATTGTGTAGCATATACTCCTGCTGTAATAAAGGATATTATCAATATCCATATAAGAATATTAACAAAGAATTGTAAGTAGTGTAGGTTTGCTAGATAGAAGTGTTGCATTGTAGTGTTGGATACTGCTACGTATGGTATAATACTACTTAGTGTATGTGCTAGCTGGGATTGCGGATATGCTGTTATTAATAATGTGTATAATCCTATCGTGTATACTATTATTATTAGTGCTGCAATGATTGCAATCCATAAGTATGAGCTTGTCTTATAGAATAGGTATTCTTTCTGGAAGTCAATCTTTGTAATACTTTCATCATAGGTATGTTCTGTTCCCTCGTAGATTATTGTTAATTTATAATTTTTATTGGTTATTGATGCTGTTATATCAGCTGTTCCTTCTTTTATTTTACCTGTACCAATTATTTTACCCTTTTTTGATTTTATAGTTACTCTTCCTTTAGTTACAGGTTTTCCTGTTCCCTGTTCTGTAACAGTTACATGTACTGTGAACATGTGAGTATCAGAATCAGTGATTTCTGCTTTTGTTTGTGTTTTTATTTTATTATGAGATGTTGTCATTTTCTTTTACCTCATACTTGTTAGTATATTATTTAACCCTGTAATTTTAGGTTAAGTCTTATAAAAAAAGGGTAGTTTATTAATTTATATTTAGAGTTTTAATAACTCTTATTTTATCTTATATATTAATTTATAAAACATAAAGTATATATACATTCATTTAATATTTTTACCAGTATTTTGTATTACATAGTATTATCTATAATTGTTATTATTAGAAAACATGATTTAATTACGTGAATTCCATTAATAATCACGTAAATATATTTAATAATTATAAATTACAAATTTAAGACTAAAACATGTTAATATCAGTTAATATTTTTGATAAGATAAGTGTCTAAGATATCTTTTTTTATTGTTTTTAAGGATATTAAATTAAAATACATGTATATAATAGTTAAAAGGGAGGTTTTATCATAAGGTCAGAGATGAAAATAGTATTGACAGCTGTTATTGTTGTTATAATATGCTGTGTAGCATTTGGAGCATATACTGTATATACTGATATGCAGGAACAAAACGAAGAACTCAATCAATCATTACAACAAGTACAACAACAATTAAATGATACACAACAAAACAATACAACAAATGATTCACAGACTAGTGATTCATCACAGAGTTCAAGTTCAAGTTCAGGGTCAAGTTCAGGATCAAAAGCATCAAGCTCATCAAACAAAGTAACCTATGAACAAGCAGGAGTAGATAAAAACGTTGGATACATGAAAACATGTAAATATCCTGGATGTGGAGCTGTATATGACTCAAGACTAGAGTACTGTCCAAAATGCGGACATAGAAACATATACGTATAAAAACATTAAACTAAAATTACTCTTCTACTATTTTTTTTAAAACATTAAAACCTCCTAAATACTATAATAATTCAATAAAAACAAAAATACTATTAATATCAACGTTTAAATAGAAAAAACACGAAAATATCTAATTACAGGCAATTAGAAAAATTATTTATACATTCTTTGATAATACTATAATATGAAGCAAATTATTTTTTCTAAATAGAATTATTTTTTATTGAATCAAACAATTGGAGTGTGATTACCGTTTCTACTATAAATAATAAATCAAAAAAATATGATTCTGAGACATCTGATAATATATATATTGAGGATGCAGAACTAAACAATGAAACACTGACAATTAAGGGTGTATTAGGAACAAGTCATCCCAGTGATTCTGTAATAATAAATCTAATTAAAGAAAATAAGGAAAAAACCGAGACATTTAACTGTAAACATACTACTTATTCCAATGATAATTATTACAATCTTAATCATTTTCCAATAGAATGGAGTAATTACTATAAATTCACAGTAGAAATCCCATACAATAATAATGATAAATATCATTTCATAATACTAGATAATAACAAGCAATACACGAAAAACATTACAATTACCCATCATAAACGTGATAGATTACTAGCAGGAAAATATAAACTTATCAGTAATGGTAAAGATTTTACACTAGTAAACAAATTCATTTTCTCTATAGTAGTGGCAGTATATAACACTGAAAACTACGTGAAGGAAGCAATAAACTCAGTTATCAATCAATCAATAGGATTTGAGGATAATGTTCAATTGATACTTGTTGATGACGGAAGTACTGATAACTCACTATCAATACTAAAAAAATATGAGAAAAAATATCCGGAAAATATTAAAGTAGTTACACAAAAAAACTGTGGACAGGCAACAGCACGTAATAATGGTCTTAACTACGTGGAAGGAGATTATGTTAACTTTTTAGATAGTGATGATATATTATCATCTAACACTTTAGAGGATGTATATAAATTCTTTAATAAACATTATGATGAAATAGATATCACTGCTATTCCAATAAATTTCTTTGAACGTAAAAATACTGGACATATGTTAAATTACAAGTTTAATAAGACTCATATTATTGATTTAGTTGAAAATCCTAATAATCCGCAGTTATCTGCTTCATCAGCATTTTTTAAGAAGGAGGTATTTGCCGAAAATAAATTTCCAACAGATGTTGTTCATGCTGAGGATTGTATATTAATCAACAAAATACTGCTAGGCAAGAAAAAATATGGAGCCGTAAGCACGGCAACATACTACTACCGTAAACGGGCAGATTTAACTTCAACAATAGACCAGTCCACAACAAAAAAGGAATTCTTCACAGACATACTTAAAAACTACTTCATAGAATTAATAGAATATTGTCAAGAAAAAGAAGACAATGTACCATTATTTATCCAATACTTAATAGCATATGACCTTCAATGGATGCTAAAAGAACCAGAACTAACACTAGAATCCCAGGAAGAAATCAATGAATTCTGGAATCTATTATATTACGTGATAGATAACCTGGACATGGAAATCTTTGAAAACAACAGAAACATAACAGGAGGAATGTTCAAATCATTCTTCTTAACATTAAAAAATAAGGATTTACATGTAGAATTAAAAAAGAACAATGCATTACTAAAAACCAGGACCCATGTTATAGATAATCTTAATAAACATAGAATCTGGCTGGATATAGTAGAATTTAAGGATAATAACCTGCAAATATCAGGATTTCTGAACAGTAATTTCAATTCTGATTACATCACAATTGATGGTGTTAAATCAGTTGATGGTGAAGTAGTAGGTACATACCCTGATATACAAGTGTTTTATACAGATAGGGTTAATTTAAAGTATCTGTCTAAAAATTGGCAGTATAAACATAACTTTGACTTAAAGATACCAGTATCAGATCATGAAAACTGTCAGGTAAAGATAAGAACAACCTACCATATCGATGGAGACAGAACAAATTATGATGAGGATAATATAATATCCATGTATATGAATTTATCATTCAGGGAAACTGTTCGTATTTCAAAGACAAGCATATATTCAATCTATGATTCAAAAATAGTGCTTCTTAAAGGTAAATCATTCCATGTACATGATTATAGTTATAAATCAATACTCAGATATGAATACAGTATATTTAAAAAGATATTAAATGATAAAAGATATGGTTATAAAGAAGCATTAAAACTCAGAGCACTATTCTTATTAGCATATCCTATTAAGAATTTACGTAATAAACAAGTATACCTGTTTATGGACCGTCCAGAGCAAGCTGATGATAATGGTGAACACTTATTCCATTATGCTATAAATCAGGACGATAATATATCTAAATACTATACTGTAAAAAAGGATTCAGTATCATTCAAGAGATTATCAGGTAATAGTAATGTTATACCCTACGGGTCATTCAAACATAAACTAATGTTTCTCTTAGCTGATAAGATCATAACATCACATCCTGATGAACCCGTGATTAATCCATTTTATTCAGATACATCCAATAAAGATTTAAGGGAATTATATAATGGTATAGGAAATCCGAAAATATACTTCCTACAGCATGGTGTTACACTGGGAAATATTTCAAATTACCTTAAAAAGTATGATAAGAATTTATCATTAATATCAACAGTATCTGATAAAGAACATGATTCATTTCTTGTTAAAGGATATAATTATGATGAAGAGATAATTCAGACACTAGGATTTCCGCGATTTGATAACTTGGAGAATCATCCACGTAAACAGATATTAATTATACCAACATGGCGTAATTACCTTGAAGGTAATGAGGAGTTATTTAAAAACTCAAATTATGTTAAGAGCATAAATAATCTTCTTAACAGTAAAATAGTATCATTATCCAAGAAGTATGGATATGATATTGTTTTCAAGCCACATCCAAGATTAAATAAGTATATAACCGGTGACAGCGGTAAGAAATATATTGATTTGATTGATATTAATCCAGATGTCAGACTAAGTTATGATGAATCATATCAGAAGCTATTTAGTGAATCATCTCTACTGATAACCGATTATTCATCAGTATTCTTTGATTTTGCATATTTAAAGAAGCCTGTTATATATTATCATCCATTTGATGATTATCATCATGGTAAAAGCTATTATAGTTATGAAGACATGGGATTTGGAGAAGTAATGGATAATAAGGATAAATTATTTGAAAAAATATCATATTATCTATCCCATGATTGTAGAATGGAAAGTATTTACCAAGAACGTGTAGATAAATTCTTCAAATATCATGATAAATTAAATTGTAAACGTGTTTATGATTGGATACGCAGACACTGATAAATGTATTGTCAGTGTTTTATCATTACTCTTTTTTTTATTTTTTAAAACAGATTTTAGACAATTTGTTTATTTGTATTACTAATTGAGTCTCTTTTGAATAAATTTATATTATATTGAAGAGATAATTATTAATAATTAAATTATCATGTCAACTATTTGAATTATCTATTAAAGAGGTCATTAAATATGAACGATACAGAAATTTCAAGCAGGTACAAGTTTTCTATCGTAATGGCAGTATATAATACAGAAGAGTATGTGCATAATGCTATTGATTCATTGATAGATCAGACATTGGATTTTAAAGACAATGTACAGTTAATACTAGTTGATGATGGAAGTACAGATAATTCTCTTAGGATACTGAATGAATACAAGGAAAATTATCCTGCTAATATAATAGTTTTACACCAGGAAAATTGTGGCCGTGCTGCTGCAATAAATAATGGTTTAAAGTATGTTCAGGGTAAATATGTTAATTTCTTTGATAGTGATGATTACATCTCCTCTAATACTCTGGAGGATGTTTATAATTTCTTTGAGAAACATTATGATGAAGTGGATTTAGTATCTATACCTATAACTTATTTTGAACGTTTAAATCATGAACATATGCTTAATTATAAGTTTGAATCTTCACGTGTCATTGATTTGGATGCCGAGCCTAATAATCCGCAGTTATCAAGTGCTTCATCTTTTTTTAAAAGTGCAATAGTAAACAACTATAGTTTTCCATCTAATGTTATTCATGCAGAGGATTGTATTTTAATTAATAAGTTATTAGGTGAGAAGCATAGGTATGGAGTTGTAGATTCCTGTATCTATTATTATAGACGTAGGTTTAATGGTGATTCTCTTATTGATAATACAAGGGATAATAAGTTATTCTTCACTAATCAGTTGAAGAATTATTATGTTGAATTAATTGATTATTATCTATCAAAGGAGGGTGAAGTACCCTTATTTATACAGTATACATTAGCATATGATCTTCAGTGGATGTTGAAAAGCAGGGAGTTACCATTTGAATCCAGTGGTGAATTAGATGAATTCTGGAATTATTTACATTACGTGTTAGATCATCTTAGTATCACTACTATTGCTGATAATGATAACATTACAAATCCAGTGTTTAAGACCTTCTACATATACCTGAAGTATAATGAATTACACAGGGAATACAGGGATGGTACTGTAATTATAAAGACTGGTGATTATACAATAGATAATCTTAAAAACCATAATTTATGGCTAGATGAAGTAACCTTAGATGAAGATAAGCTGGTAATCACAGGATTCTATAATAGTCACTTTGACATAGATAATATAGGAATAGATGCAGTTAAAGAGTCCTATGGTGGAGAAATAAACATCTATCCTGGTGAATATGTTAAATACTATAACAGGGTAGATGAAAGATTTCTCTCAAGAACATGGCAATACAAGCATAACTTCGAAATACATATACCACTGAAAAAGGATGATAAATGTAATATACATATACGATTAACATACTATGATGATAAAAACAAGAAAAACAATGCCAAGAATAATACTATATACACATATCTATCCAATAAATTTGCAAATACAGCAGCACTATCCGATCATAAAAGATACCTTATAGAGAATTCACATATATTATACTTCAAGGATAACTCCTTTAATATACTGCCATGTCCTAATGAGTACCTCTTATCCATAATACTAGTAGCAAACAATGATAATAATCATCTGACTAATGTGATGGAATCATTACTTAACCAAACAGTAGGATTTGAAAAAATAGAAGTAATCATAGCATCCAACAATCCAATAAAGAAACTAGACACACAGATCAAATTATACAATGAAAAATATGGTAATGTGAATATATTCACAGATAATATGAATACCTTAAGCATAGGCAAACTAAGAAACAATGGATTAAGCTATGCTACAGGTAGCCATGTATTATTCATAGATGCTGATACCACACTAGCAAGTAACATGGTAGAAATAATAGAACCATACCTAACACAGGATAATGATGTTATAAGAGTAGGATTAGTATATGCTGACGGTATAACAAGAACACAACAATCAGATACAGATAAACAAATACCAAAACTATCAACAATAATCTATAACAAGAAATACCTCCAAAAAAATAATCTCACATTCATGGAAGATGTATACGATGACGAATTATACTATACAGCAAAAACACTTTTAACCGCAGTAAAAACAGCAAAAATAAATACAAATCTAATTAATAGCTACATTAACAATAAGAGCTATAAATGTACTAATAATCTTGAAACACAATTAACAGTATTTAAAAAATTAATAGATCTACTTGTAAGTCAAGATACTGATAAACTAGACATAATGCCCGCTTATCTTAATAACTGGACTGATACACTACTAAACTCACAGATATCAAGCACTAATAAAAGAAGATTAATCCTTAAATACATTAAATTAGTAGCAGAACTTAAAAAAATAGACTTAAAGACAGAAAAAATAATAACTTCAATAATAAAACTAATAAGATACCAGGATAACCTAATCCAAATACAATCCAGAAAAACCAGAGAATACATAGAAGACAACAAAAACAAAAACAGTGCACTTGAATCAACAAACAAGGAATTACTGAAATTACAAAATGAACTAATAACAGCTAATAATAAACTGCTTCAGAAAAAAGAGGAACTAATCAATACTGAAAAGAAATTCACTAAAGAACAGGAACAATTACTAAATAAAAACAGTGAAAAAGACGAGAAAATCAATCAACTAACAAGACAAATAGAGGATACAGCTATACAGGAACAAGAAAAAGATGAAAGAATCAATGAATTAACAAGACAAGTGGATGATATAACCGTACAGGAACAGGAAAAAGACAAGAGAATCAATGAATTAACAGGACAAATAGATGATATAACCGTACAGGAACAGGAAAAAGATAAGAGAATCAATGAACTAACAAGACAAGTAGATATTATAACTAAACAAAAACAGGAAAAAGACGAGAAGATCGGAATACTCCTAGAACAAAAAGAGGAATTAGAAAAATTCAAAAAAGACGTATATAATTCTACTAGCTGGAAGATAACAAAGCCACTACGAAAACTGAAATTCTGGAAATAGAGAATTAATCCAATAATAAGAGTTGAAAAGCCATGACATACAAATTAACAGTAATATTACCAGTATATAATGTTAACAACTACCTGGATAGAGCACTAGAATCAATAAGAGCTCAGACAATAGGATTTGAGAATATTGAAGTAATATTCGTAGATGATAAATCAACAGATAATAGTGATGAAAAAATAAAACTTTATGCTAATGAATACGATAATGTTAAAAGCTATTATCTTGAAGAAAACAGTGGATATGCTGGTAAACCAAGAAATGTTGGATTAAAACATGCTACTAGTGATTACATAATGTTTCTTGACCCAGATGACACATATAATCCCGAATCATGTGAAATATTATATAATATTATAGTGGATGAGGATGTGGATATTGTATCTGGTAATTACATGTTTGTTGGCCGTACATTTAATGAGATTAAATCATGGGATTTTCTAGAACTTGAAAATAACAGAATTAGAGTAGAACGTTTAAGAGATAATCCTAATCTTCTTAGAGTTCCACCATCTGTATGGGCTAAAATTTATAGAAAAGAATTTCTAGAGGATAATGATATACAATTCCTGGAAAATAAACCTAGTGAGGACTTATATTTTGTTTACTATTGTCTTATAAAAGCTGAGGGTATAGTATATATTAACAGACCAGTGCTTAATTACATTAAACGTGATGATGATGAATCCATTACCAGCCAGTTAAGTGCTGATAATTTACGTTATTATCTTGATGTATATAATTTAGTTGGTGACATACTAGATAACTATGATGAAAGTTATCATTGGGCTATTGCTAATCATCTGGACAATTGGAGTAAAAGATTTATAAAAAGTGATGTTTCATCTAGTGATAGAACTGATTTAATCAATGAATTCCTATTATTATTTAATAGATTCAGAGATTCCAAGGATGTCATTCCAGAACCTATTAAACTATATATGAATGAAGCAGGTGACAGTATTGTCAATATTACCAAATATGAAAATAATGTTATAAATAATCTTATTGATGAAAACAAAGAATTATCCGATGAAATCACTAAATTAAAAAATGAATTATCAAATCTTCATGAATCATACAGGAAGTTACAGGATGAAATGATTTCCAAGAATAATCTTATTATCTCCAAGAATAAGGCTTTAAATGATATAAATGATGATAAAAAGTAATTATGGTAACTTTATAATCAATTATCTTTTTCTAGAAAAATAATTAAGATTACCATGAAAAAATATATACAGATATAAGTATAATTAAACAATTTTAAAGGTTAGGAAAAAAAATGAAAGAAAAAAATGTAATTATATTGTGTATAATCATATTCATATGTATACTATAGGAATTTCAGTAGCATACATAACGAATCACATTAAGCTAAATAATACTACTAATAAAACAAATAATACAAATATTACTCTACAAAATAATACTACTACACTTAATAATAATACAACTAATAATACAACAATAAAAAATCCGACGAAAAAAACAACTACAAAAAAGCAAAAAACTAAAAAACAATCTGAAGATGATGATTGGGAATATGGATATGGTGCAGGATCTGATCCAGATCCTAGTATAACATGGAGACATAACAAAAAAACAGGTTATAGTGAATATTATAACCATAAAACTGGTGAACATTGGGAAGGATATAATATTGTATAAAATTTAATAAATATTGTTAGTAGAGTACATTATTTTAAATTAATTCTACCCCTCCTACTTATTTTTTTTTATATAATATGATTTTTTTTTAAACTCAATAAAGTATTGAAAAAAAGTAAACAAAAATTATCATAGTTTACTAAATCTTATTAAAAATAAAATAAATTAAGACGGAACACAGCTGATTTTAATAATAAAGAAAAAAAAATGGAATTGTTTAATAAAACATGGAATAGATTAATTAATGCTAGCAAATACTATGAATGGTAAGTATTAAGTCATGTTGTATTTTAAAATGATGAATTTTTTAAAATTATAAAAATGAAAGAATAGGTGATGAATTAGATACTGTAATATCCAATAATATCAAAAAACAAATGTAAAAACGATTATAAGTAATTATTTTTTTAAAAAAAAATTAAAAGTAGGTATCTATTTTCAGTCTTAATAGATTATTATTTCTCGTATTATAAAGTTTAGGCTAGAAATCTAATATTTTTTCTTATATTAATGCGTGGCAGTGATTTTTACGGTTACATGAGAATTTTATATAATTAGCGAGATTATCGTATTCATCTGTCCAGTCAAAGTATGATATGTATCCTGCTAGTAGGTTGTTAACAAATTGTCTTGGCATTTTACTTGTGTTAATATTCCTTTTTAGGTAGTCATCGTTTGTAGGTAGGCATAATCCTAGCATGCATGCATCATGATGTAGGGCGTAGTCTATCTCCCAGTTTACATTTTTACTTTTATATGTGTCTGGTCCCATTAATACTATGAATATATTACGGTCTCCTGTATTTTCCTTGTTTAATTCCTCTACATATTTGTTAAAATCATTTTTTATATCATATCTTTGTGGTGATGAATTTATTGTGAATTTATCGCCTATGATTTCATTTAATTTATTTTTAAAGTATTCATCAATGTGGTTGTAGCAGATGAATATATTAATCTTTGGTTCATTACTCATTTCTTTATTCCTTGTCTATTTTATTCTGATAAATTAACGTGTATTCTAGCTTTAAAGTATCCTTTTCTATTACTGTATCTATTTTAAAGATATCTCCTTGACTGATAGAGTATTCTTTACGTATATCTGCGGGTAATGTAAGATCTATAGAGTTAGTTCCTTTTCTAGCCCTAGCTTTAACCGTGTAATTTTTCATACTCTCTAGTTTATTGTTGTTACTATAAATATTTATGTACTTAAACTACATTAAGTATAATATGTATCTAATGTATATTATGTACATTAAAAGTAATAAAAAATAAGAAGAAAGTTGATTAACTTAAGGGATGATTAATGTAACATTCAGCTCTACGTCTGATATCACCAAATGAATCCTCTACAAGAATTTCACCATCACGAAATACTGGTCTAAGACAATCCTCATCATCATCACTAATTTTAACAGTATGATATCTACCATTATTCATGATTAACTTAAAACGACCCGATTTAGATTTCTTACTACTATCTAATGGTTTTTTATATATGTCATACCATTTACCATCACGTAATTGAGCTGAACACTTGAAAGCGTTACGTTGAGTGTCACGGTTAACATTAGTATGAATACCACCACCCATACCAAAGATAATGTTCTCAGCAGCCCATCCAGAGGATTTCATACCAAAGAGAATATCACGAATACGATGATAATCTAATCCATCACCCCATAATAATCCAACATTAGCATCAAACACCTTGTAACCTTTATCATTTAGATATGTACCAAATCCTTCACCAATTATCTCTAAACAATCAATGGTAGTACTTACTGGTTCACCACTATCAGGACGGAATACAACTTTATTACCCTCTGTACGATTGAGGAAGTTACATATTGTTTCATATAACTTGTAACCCTTACTACATGCATTTAATAAGAAGTTATGATAATTATAACTATCAATAACCATTGATAATACACCATCACGAGCCTGTTCTACAACATTTATGGCTTGTTTTATTTCTCCTTCTTTACTCATAGATGTCATCACACTATGCTCGGTAGCCTGTACAGAATAGCCATACATATTATCATCGTTATAGTAGTTACATGGTATAGTAAGTGCTGTTAGGGTATCTGTACCACTGAAACTTAATAGATGAGCAGAACCTCCGAGGATTGATGATTCATTAGAACTAGATCCACGATAACCAAAGTCATGTAACATGAATGGAAGATTATCCTTACATGAACCTGTTACATCAAGATAGAAGTTACAGACCTTTTTAACCTCAGCAGATAATGTTGCAACAGTAGATGGATACCATACCTGTAATAATAATGATTCAAGGTAATTAGTAAGCCAGTAACATTTTTTGTCAGTATTTTCCACAGTCATTAATACATTACCAACATCTACTGGTGTACCCTCAGCTACTGCCTTGATTTCAACTGGTAGTTTACCACCTAATTCATCAACAATATAAAGCCAACCATCAGTATTAAATATACCTGAACCAATATGCTTGTTGATAACTTTCTCTGCCTCTAATACTTTTTCTCTAGTTACAACACAGCCTTCCATGTATTTCTTTAATATGTATTGTAATCCATAAAATATTGTTTTATTAAACTCAGAACCTGTCCTACTTTCCATGTAGGAGTAAACACGTTCAGTATTCTTTGGATAGAAATAGTGGTGGGTAATCTTATAACTATCAGTTAATAAGCATATATTATTTTCATACATGTATAACACCTATTTAAATTAATTTATTAAAACTATATTTAATACTAGTATTTATAGTTAATTTATCAATGTATAATGGATAAAATAAAAATATAAACGATTAAATTAGGAAAAAGTGTAACAAGAATACAAAGGCATATACAGATGTTGAGATATGAATATAAAATACTAAACACATATAAAATAGTAACAATTAAAAACGAAAAAAAGGAGTGAACAAGAACCATGAAATGCAAAAGATTGCGGGATGTACTAGGAGCAAAAGATGTTGAATGCTATAGACAATCAATAAAATACTCATTAAACGGGTCAAACTTGTACGTAGATTTATATGGGGATGGATTAGGAGATTTACAAGATGCATCAATGTATGATGACTACTACAAACCAGAAGGATGTAACATCTGCAGAGATGAAGGATGTGAAGTAATAATGGACGTGCTAGAAGTAGCTGGGGAGGATAACATACTCTATGACAGAGAATTAAACAAGGAATATCAGATAACAGGAATAGTAAATGGAGAAGAAGTTACAGTTACATCCATAATAACAGACAATGAAGTAGAATTCATAGAATATGATGAATACTGTATAGAAGGATACTACCAAGTAGATGATGGACTAGAAAAACAAGAACAATATTATACAACAGAAAAACTAGAAAAAGGAGATGTCATAATCACATCAACATCAAATATCTCTGATGAAGAAGTAGTGCTAAACTATGAACCATCCCTGAATTCACAAACAGTAAAAGTAAAACTAGTAGCTATAGATAAGCCAGACGAAAACGAGAAAAAAAGAAACATAATAAACAAATGGCTAGTACTATAACAACCATCTAATGGAGATGAAAAGACAATGTTCTGTAACACCATAAACGAGACAAAAAACTACAAAGACATACAAGGATACAGACAAGTAATAGAATACAAATACAAGAACCTGATAATGTATCAATTTCTAGAAACAAACAATGAAGGACAAATAATAAAACACAAAGCACACAACAAAACCATAGAATATCAGAACAGAACACACCCGAAACCAGGAAGCATATACCTATTAAATAATGAAATAATAGAAATAGAAGAATTACTGGATAAACCGCAATACCTGGAAATACAATATGATAAACAACCAAATCAGGAATACACAATAAATGATGCAGATATACAAGAAGAAATAACAGCAAAAATCATAGAAAACGAAGTACTCTTCAAACAAAAAGATGAATACACAATAACAGGCTACACCCAAGTAGCTGATGGCATAGAACAAGAAAAACAGTACTACATAAACAGGAAACTAGAAAAAGGCGACATCATAATCACAGCAACAATGACAGACATAAATAAAGAAATAGTATTAAACTATGAACCCTCAATGGAACCACAGCAAGTCACAGTAAAACTAGTGGCAATAGATAAAACAACAAAAGACCAAGGAAAAATAATAGCCAAATGGCTAGTATTATAAACAATAACTATTCCTATTATCTTCTTTTTTTGAATTTAACCTTTTAATTTTTGTAAGTGTATATCTCTATTTTTATTATAATAGTTTTATTATATTAAATAACACAATTAATGCTTCTTTTCTCTTATAGTTTATTTTCTTTAATTTTCATAGAATTTAAAGGGATTAAATTTTAATCAACTATTTATAGAATCAGTTTGATAATATTAATTATCTCAGTAAAACTTAATTTAATGAAATAATTTTTAGAATTATCAGATGACTGGTTAATATATTTAATATTACTAGTAAAAATTCTGATAATTTATTAATTAATTATTTTCATTTGATTATCGAGAATTTAATAAAATTAAATCTAGGAAGGATTTTCTTCTTAGTAGGATAAAACTATGAATAATCATTCTAAAAGGTTATTATTTATAGTATCAATGGTTTTCATTATAATAATGGGAATATCAGCTATTAGTGCTACTAACGTTACAGGTAGTGGTAGTCATGATAACGGTCATGTAGCTACCTATACTGATAGTAGTGCATCTTATGATGCAGCAGATAATACTGATAATAATATAGTTCAGTCTAGTGACACTGATAATATAGCTGTTAGTTCTCAGAATAATAATAAACTAGGTACTGTAAATAAATCAAGTTCAACAACTTCAAATAAGAATTTAAAACAATATGGTAACACGTATTATATATCTACGGATGGTTCCAGTTATAATAGTGGTAGAAGCAGTTATGATGCCTGGTCATATGGCTATGGATTAAACACACTTAAAAATAGCAGATATAATAATTCAGTGGTATATATCCAGTCTGGTACTTACTATGTTAATAGTACTGTAACATTCAATAAGAAAGTGACCCTTACAATTAGGGGTGATGGTTATGTTACATTATATGGTAATGAGGGTAATAGTTGTTTTAATATTGTAAATGGTAATGTATCTATTTATAACATTAATTTTGTAAACTTCTATGGTACTAATGGTGGTGCTATACATAACACGGCAAATAACACTATACTAGGACATAATACATTCTCTAATAATAATGCTTATATTGGTGGTGCTGTTTATATAAACGGTAATAATAATGAGCTTATAGAGAACACATTTAACTATAACAGTGCTAGTTATGGTGGTGCTGTTTATGTTAAAGGTCAATCTAACAGGGTTTTATATAATAATATGTCAGAGAACAGTGCAGATTATAGCGGTGGTGCAATAAATAATCTAGGAAGTTACACACGAATAATTAGTAATGAATTATATAATAATAATGCTGGAACTCTTGGAGGAGCAGTAAGTAACTGGAATACTAATGGTGTGTCAATAAAATATAATACTATAAGCTATAATCAGGCAAACTATGGTGGAGCAGTTTACTATAGAGGAAAATATGTAAACATATATGATAATGATTTCAGTAGTAATGAAGCTCAGCATAGCGGCGGATCAGTATTTGTCATAGGACAAAATAATCAGTTAAAGGAAAATCAATTCAGCAATAATAATGCTAATAATGGTGCTGGAATAAATAATCTTGGTACAAACACAGTAATATCCGGAAATAAATTCACATATAACACTGCAAGTAGTGTGGGCGGAGCAATCAGTAACTGGAATGCTGTTGATGCAACAATAACAAGTAATACTATAACAAATAACAGTGCAAGTTATGGAGCTGTATATGTTAAAGGAAAAAACATTAAACTAACACAGAATAATATAGACGGTAATACTGCTACAAGTAGTGGTGGAGCAATATTTAACATTGGAACAAAAACACAGATAATTAACAATACAATAAGCTATAATACAGCATCAAGTTATGGTGGAGCAATAAATAACTGGAATGCAGCATATGTTCTGGTTAAAGATAATATAATCATGTACAATAATGCAACTACCGGCGGAGCAATATATCTTAAAAGTTCAAATTCCAATATAACACATAATACAATCTTCGATAATTATGCAGAGAATTCCGGAGGAGCAGTGTATAACATAGGAAACAATAATATAATCAATTTAAACAACCTACAATACAATGAAGCATACAATTCAGGCAGCGTATTGTATAATGAATGGCCTTCAAAAAATCTACTCATAAAAAATAACACTATAAACAATAACATTGCCGATGAAGGAACTATAATAGTTAATGAATATCAGGCAAAAATCATAGGAAACAATATTAACTACAATGAAGTAAACAATGGAATTATAATAGCAAATTATGCTGCAAGTACTAAAACAGTAATATCACAGAATAACTTTAAGGGTAACTACTTATATGATAATACTGGTGAAGGTGACTTTAACAGTATAGTATTCTGTTCTGGAGAAAATACAAATGTAACAAGCAATACATTCACAGATAATTATATAGCTAATTATGGAATGATAACAGTAAGATACACAACAAATGCCCGTATATCATATAATACAATTAAAAATAATGAAATGGAAGGTAACGGACTAATATACAACTATCGTTCATATAAAACTAGAATTACCAATAATAAAATCACAAATAATGGTATTGGAAGTGGTAACTCTGGAGCTATAGTAATAGAATCAGGTTCTACTCGTACAACTACTTCAGGCAACACTATAAAAAATAATTATTATTATAGTGACTATTAAAAGAAAGTGAAAAGAATATTAAATCTTTTCCAACTTAACCTCCACTTTTATCTAAAACAAGCTAATTTTAATGAAAATTTTCTAATCAACTATTTATAGAATAAAGAGGATAATAATAATTATCTCATTAAAAGTTTAATTTAATGAAATCAATTCTGTAAATATTTATTAATACACTAGTATACGTAATTATATTGGTATATTATACAATATATTAAATTTTATTATATTAAACATGATTAAACGAGAATTTAATAAATCAAATCTAAAAAATTTTTATAATAATTTTTTTTAGTAGGAAGATTAGAAATGAAAACATATAAAAAACTGGTGACATTTACAGTTTTAATGATTTTCATACTAATAATAGGAGTATCAGCTGCTAGTGCTACAAGTACTAATGATACAACAAGTAATGTAAATCATACTAGTAGTAGTGTGGCAACCGATACTCATGTTAATGTTGAAAAACTAAATACTGTAAATAAAACTAAATCAACAACTTCTAATAAGAATTTAAAACAATATGGTAACAAGTATTACATATCTACTGATGGTTCCAGTTATAATAGTGGTAGAAGCAGTTATAATGCATGGTCATATAGTTATGGATTAAACACGCTTAAAAATAGTAATTATAATAATTCAGAGGTATACCTTCAGCAGGGAACATATCATGTTAATAGTACTGTAACCTTTAATAAGAGAACAACTCTTAGTATTATAGGTAATGGTAATGTTATATTGGATGGAGGAAATAGGACTTCCTGTTTTAATATTGTGAATGGTAAAATAACTATACGTTGTATTAAATTCATAAATTTCAAGGGTGATACTGGTGGAGTAATACATGACACAGCTAATAATACTATGATTTATAATAATACTTTTTCATATAATACTGCTAAGCTTGGTGGAGCAATCTATGTAAATGGAGACAATAATAAGTTAACAGATAATGACTTCAAAGAAAACCAGGCATCATATGCTGGTGCAGTGTATGTCAGAGGAGATAATAATCAATTAAAAAACAATAACATATCCGATAATTTAGCTAAGTACAGTGGAGGAGCAATTAACAATCAAGGAACAAGAACACAGATAATAAACAATAACATTCAGAATAACAATGCATATACACTAGGAGGAGCTGTAAGTAACTGGAACACTAATGATATAATAATTAAGAATAACAGGATTAAAAATAATGAAGCAAACTATGGAGGAGCAGTATACTATAGAGGAAACAGTGTAAATATAACAGATAATAAATTCAGAGAAAACAATGCAAGATACAGTGGAGGATCAGTATTTGTAATAGGTCAAGACAATCAAATACTAAAGAATGAATTCACACAAAACACTGCAAATAATGGTGCAGGAGTAAATAATCTGGGAACAAACACGGAAATAACTGATAATAAATTCACAAAAAATACGGTAAATAGTGTTGGAGCAGCAGTAAATAACTGGAATGCAGTGGATACAACAATTACAGGTAATAATATAACAGGCAGCAATGCTAACTTTGGAGCAGTATACGTTAAGGGAAAAAACATTAAAATAACTAAAAACATTATAAACTATAATACAGCAAATATTAGTGGCGGAGCAATATTTAACATAGGAAGAGATACACAGATTATAAACAATACAATAAATCATAACAAGGCATCTAATTATGGTGGAGCAATAAACAACTGGCAAGCCTCAAATGTGTTAATTAAAGATAATAAAGTAAACTATAACAACGCAACTTATGGCGGAGCAGTATATCTTAAAGGATCTCTGTCTAATATTACACATAACACAATAAGATACAATTATGGTGATATTGATGGAGGAGCAGTGTATAACATAGGAAACTATAATAAAATCACCCTAAATGATTTATCATACAACAATGCAAGCAGTGGAGGAGCAATAATAAACTACAACTCACAAAACACATTAATATCAAAAAACAACATGACTAACAATTATGTTAATAGAACAAGAGAAACCTATCCAAACGATAATCGCCAATACTCATATAAATGCTGTGGAGGAGCAATAGTAGATTACTCTACAAGAACTACAATAACAGAAAATAAAATTAATGATAACCAGGCAAGCCAATCAGGAGGAGCAATAGAAGTATTCTTCTCTAAATTTGCTAGAATAGATAATAATACAATTAACAATAATTATGCAAATCAATCTGGTGGAGCAATAGAAGACTTTGGTTCCAGAACAAACATAACCAATAATAAAATATCATCAAATACTGCTCATATTGGAGGTGCCATATACGTAGGTGGTAGTAATCTACTAATTAAAGCAAATAAATTAAATGAAAATGGTGCTGGACAAGGTGGAGCAATAGCACTTGAAATGACAGCATCTAATACAACAGTTACACATAATGAATTTAAGGATAATACAGCTAATGAAGGATACCTCGATGAGAATGATATTGACTATAATGAATACAAAGATTATGCAGATGATGGCTTTAGTATTTATGATTATCTGATTTTAGAGGCTAAGGGAGGAGCTATCTATAACTGTGAATCAAACGGATTAACAATAACATATAATAAATTCACAGGCAATTATGCTGGTAGAGGTGCAGGAATCTGTACAATACTCACGCCTAACGTTAACATTGCATATAACAACTTCACTGATAACAGTGGATATGATGGTGTAGCAATATATAATGATGCTGGAAATAATGTGAAAATATCAAATAATAAGATACAGAATAATCAAGTATATAGTAGTGGTATTATATACAATAAAGATACAACTAACACTAAAATTATAAACAATCAAATAACTGGAAATTCATTATCAGGTGGAAATTCTAACGTGATAATAAAAGTCGGTACAACTAATACAAAAATATCAGGTAACACGATAAAAAACAATATCAATCAAGAATTTTATCAATAAAATATAAATATATTCTTCTTCCCCCTTAACCTCCCTTATTTTCTTATAAGTGATATATATGTTATATCATAATTATATGTTATATCATAATTTACTGTTTTTTCATGATTAAAGGGGGTACCTATTAAACTATTTATAAAATTAAATTGATAATATTATTTAACATAGAATAAATGTTTAATTTAATAAAATTGATTTTAATATTATTGTGTGTAGAGTCTTTTATTTATAAATACACATATTATGAAATCTATTTTATAGTTTCATTTATTTTTAGAGTATTAAATAAAAAAATAGAGAAAGAAAATATTTTAGAATCTTTAACATTTTCATACTTAATCTAATATCTTTTTTCTTTATGGGAAATATAATATGAATAAAATATTAATTTATGCAGTTACGCTGCTTTTCATATTAATAGTAGGAGTGTCAGCGACAAGTGCTACAGATACTAATGACACTTGTATCAGTGTAGATCATACTAGTTTAGTAGAAAACTCCAATGTTAATAATGATACAGTAAATACTGCAGATAAGATAAAAATAACAGAAAAAGCAAAAAATACTAAAAAACAGGCTGAAAAATCATACTACATATCCGCTGATGGCTCCAGTAATAACAATGGCAGTAGTATTGACAGTGCATGGTCCTATGATTATGGATTAAACACGTTAAAAGAGAGTAAATATAATAATTCAGTAGTATACCTACAGCCAGGAACATATAATGTTAATAGTTCTGTAACATTTGATGAGGATATGACTCTTAGAATTGAGGGAGTGGATAATGTTGTATTAGATGGAGGTAACAAGACACTATGCTTTAACATACTAAATGGTAGAATATCCATCTATAATATTAAATTCCAGAACTTTAATGGTGTTACTGGTGGAGTTATATGTAGCAAGGCTAATAATACAATAATATCTAATAACACCTTCTCCTCTAACTATGCTAAGATAGGAGGAGCAATATATGTTAATGGAACTAGTAATAATATAACTTTTAACAGTTTCAATGGTAATTATGCAGACTATGCTGGTGCAGTATATCTTAGAGGTAGTGACAACCAATTAACAGATAACATATTCAGGGAAAATAATGTAACATATAGTGGTGGAGCAGTGAATAATCAAGCAACAATGACACTGATAACTAACAATAAATTCATTAACAATAATGCTCATACACTTGGTGGAGCTATAAGTAACTGGAACACTAACAATACCATAATCGATGATAACCAATTAGAAGACAATACTGCAAACTATGGTGGAGCAATATACTACCGTGGAAACAACTTAAAAACCAGAGATAACAATTTCAGAGATAACAACGCCATACGCAGTGGAGGAGCAATATTTATTATAGGACAAGATAACAGTATACAAGAAAACAACTTCACAGATAACAATGCAAAAAACGGTGCAGGAATAAACAATCTAGGAACAAACACTACAATAACAGCTAATAACTTCACACGTAACACTGCCAGCAGCATAGGTGGAGCAATCAGTAACTGGAATGCAATAAACACTACAATAACAGACAATAATATAAACAATAACAATGCAAGTTACGGGGCAATATACATTAGAGGAAGAAATACTAGAATAGAAAACAACACGATAAACAATAACACGGCATTTACCAGTGGAGGAGCAATATTTAACATAGCATCCGATACAATAATAACAGATAACGTTATCAACTATAATACAGCATCTAACTATGGAGGAGCAATAAATAACTGGAATGATGCAAACACACTAATAAATAATAACACACTAAGCTACAATAAAGCATCTTATGGTGGATCAATACATCTAAAAGGCTCACAATCCAATATCACATACAATAATATCTCATATAATGTAGCATATAATAAGGGCGGAGCAATATATACTACTGGAAATAACACAATCATAAAACAGAATACTATAACAGAAAACAATGCAACACATGGAGGAGCTATAGCAGTAGAACAAACAGCAAACAAAATAACCATAACAGAAAACAACATAACATACAACACGGCAACATACAATGAAAAAAACAAATATAATACAGAACTGGGAGGAGCAATATACAATAAAGGCTCTCAAAACCTAAACATAACACAAAACACTATAGAAAACAACCTAGCAGAATACGGCGGAGCAATATACACAGAAAACACAGACAACGCAATCATCACAAACAACACCATAACAGAAAATGATGCAAGACTAGGAAGTGCAATATACAGTAAAACAGCAGAAAACATTCAGATAACAGACAACAACATAACCTATAATAACGCCTTCACAAAGGGAACAATATACAATAAAGAAACAAACAACACCCAAATCACCAATAACATGATAATCGATAATAAACTACTGGGAAACAACCATGAAGTAATAATAAAAGACGAAACACACTACACAACCATAACAGGAAACACAATAAAAAATAATAACTATGAATAAAAATATAATCCCCCTCATTTCTATTTTTTTATATAAAAAACCTATTTAGAAAATCCTACTCAACTATTTATAAAATTAAAAAAATAATAATTATTAACTAAAAAAATTAATTTAAAATGATTAATTCAAGAAATATCATATAAATATAAACAATCAGTTATATACTAATAAAATATTTAGAATAAATTGTATTAATCATATAACAGTTAATTAAATAGAAATTAAAAAAATTAAATTCTAAAAAAAAATTATTTAATAACTCTTTTTTTAGTAGGAGATAAATATGAAAAATCATAAAAAACTGATAACATTCACAGTATTAATGATTTTCATACTAATAATGGGAATAACAGCAACAAGTGCTACAAGTACTAATGATACAGGTAGCAACACTACTTATTCAACCAGTAGTCATGTAACAAATGATTCTCATGTTAAAACTGAAAAGATTAACACTGTAAATAAAACAAAAACGACTTCAAATAAGAATTTAAAACAATCAAGTGGGACATACTACATATCCACTGATGGTTCTAGTTATAATAGTGGTAGAAGTAGTTATGATGCATGGTCATACGGCTATGGTTTAAATACACTAAAATACCCCGAATATAATAATTCAATAGTATATATAGAGTCAGGCACTTATGATGTAAACAGTTCTGTAACCTTTGACGAAGACGTAACACTAACTATTAGAGGTAATAGTAACGTTATTCTAGATGGACATAATAAAACCACCTGTTTTAATATCATAAATGGTAAAATTTCTATATATAATATTGAATTCAGAAAATTTAAAGGAAATACTGGCGGAGCCATACATAATACTGCTGATAATACAGTTCTTTATTACAATACATTTAAAGATAACACAGGCTATATTGGTGGAGCAGTATATATAAATGGAGATAATAATAAGATAACTTCTAACAGGTTTGAAAATAATAATGCAGGATATGCAGGTGCAGTATACATTAAAGGTGACAACAACAGATTAACAGATAATACATTAACATATAACTCTGCTAAATATAGCGGAGGAGCAATAAATAATCAGGGAACACAAACACAAATAACTGACAATACATTCTATTATAATAATGCTAATACACTTGGAGGAGCAATAAGTAACTGGAATACTGATGATGTAACAATAAATGATAACTATATAGAATCTAATGAAGCAAACTATGGTGGAGCAATATACTATCGCGGAAATTTTGTAAACATATATGATAATGGTTTTAGTTGTAATTACGCTCAATATAGTGGCGGATCAGTATTCATCATAGGACAAGATAACTATATACAAGAAAACAACTTCATAACTAACTATGCAAATAACGGAGCAGGAATAGATAACCTTGGAACCAATACTAATATAATACATAATAAATTCACATACAATATGGCAAATAGTATCGGTGGAGCAATCAGTAACTGGAATGCAATAGATACAACAATCATAGATAATAACATAACAAGTAATAGTGCAAATTACGGAGCAGTATACATTAAAGGAAGGAATATAAAACTTACAAATAATAATCTAACTAATAATAGGGCATATATTAGTGGAGGAGCAATCTTCAATATAGGAACTAATACACAAATATCAAACAATATTTTAAACAATAATACAGCATCAAACTTTGGTGGAGCAATTAACAACTGGAATGGAGCAAATACCCTAATTAAAGATAACAAAATTAACAATAATAATGCAAGTAGAGGTGGAGCAATATACCTGAAAAGCTCTAATTCAAACATCACACATAATAAAATAACAGATAATATTGCAAAAAAAGAAGGAGGAGCCATATATATTACCGGCTACAACAACATGATTAATGCTAATAGCATAGAATTCAATAAAGCAAGTGCTGGTGCTGGTATAAATCTCAACAACTCAAGGTACACAAAAATAGCTTATAATAATATATCTTATAATGAAGCTGTGGATGATTTAGATGATGATAATGAATCTTTATATAATGTTGGTGGTGGAATAAGAAATTATGGATATCAAACTACAATAAAATACAATAACATCTCAGATAATAGTGCAAATGAAGGCGGAGCAATATATAATGATGATAATTCACAAAAACTAACAATAAATAATAATGATATCTACGATAATTATGCAGATTATGAAGGTGGAGCAATATCAGATTATGGATATACTACACGCATACTAAAGAATGATATATTTAATAATAGAGCTGCTGATGGTGGAACAGTTTTATGCTCTAATACAAATTGTTTAATAATGAACAATCTTTTAGAATATAATTATGGAGAAAGAGGAGTAGCTATATTCCTTAGAGCATCAGAAAATATTAATATAACCAGTAATAGGATTCTTTCAAACTATGGAGAGGTAGCTACAGCTATTCTCGATATGTACAGTGAAAAAGTAATGATAAATAAGAATACAATTAAATACAATGAAGCAACATACTGTGGAATAATAAATAGCTATGCCACAGTACATACAAGAATAATTAATAATATAATAACAAATAACATACTCTCTAAAGATTATCCAGATGTAATAAATAAAAGCAAAGTAGAGGACTTCAAAACAAGAGGTAACACAGTAAAAAATAATAAATTAGTAGTAGCAGGGAATTACACAGCATACTAATTTCTCCTTCTTCAACTTTTTTTTCAATTATAAAAAATTAATTTTAATCAATTATTTATAAAATCAAAACAATAATATTAATTATAAAGACTATTAACTAGTTTATTTTTATTAAAAATATAATTTTAAGAATATAAAATAAGAAACATTATATTTATGAATTTAAAAATTAATAAAAATCTTATGAAACTATTTTTTTTTAGTAGGAGATAAATATGAAAGATCATAAAAAACTGATAACATTTACAGTATTAATGATTTTCATACTAATCATGGGGATAACAGCAACAAACGCTACAAGTACTAATGATACAGGTAATAACGTAAACCATACTAGTACTAGTCACGTAACAACTGATTCTCATGTTAAAACTGAAAAGATTAATACTGTAAACAAAACAAAAACGACTTCAAATAAGAATTTAAAGCAGTCTGGTAACACGTATTATATATCTACTGATGGTTCTAGCAGTAATAGTGGTAGAAGTAGCTATGATGCATGGTCATACGGTTATGGTTTAAATACACTAAAAAATCCTAAATACAATAATTCAATAGTGTATATTCAGCCAGGAACCTATAAAATAAATAGTACTGTGACATTTAATAAGAAAACAACTCTAAAAATTGAAGGAGTAGATAAAGTTATTCTAAATGGAACTAATAGGACTACATGTTTTAATATTGTAAATGGTGAAATTTCTATCTCTAACATTGAATTCAGAAACTTTAAAGATAATACTGGTGGAGCAATACATAACACGGCAAATAATACTGTAATATCATGTAATACCTTTTCAGATAACAATGCTAACCTTGGAGGAGCAGTATATATAAATGGAAATAGTATCAGCTTAATATCTAATTCATTTTATACTAATCAAGCTAATTATGGTGGAGCAGTATATGTCAAGGGAAACTATAATTATATATATAACAACACACTATCAGATAACTCTGCAAAATACAGTGGAGGAGCAGTAAACAACCAAGGAATACTAACAGAGATAATTGAGAACAGATTCAATAATAACAAAGCTAATACATTAGGCGGAGCAATAAGTAACTGGAATACACCTGATGCCTTAATAGAATATAACATAATGACCTATAATAATGCTAATTATGGTGGATCAATATACTATAGAGGAAACAGTACAAACATATACGGTAATTCCTTTGAAAATAATAATGCAAATTATAGTGGAGGATCAGTATTCATCATAGGACCTGATAACAGTATACAAGAAAACGACTTCACAAATAACTATGCAAATAACGGAGCAGGAATCGATAACCTGGGAACCAATACAAACATAATACATAATGAATTCACATACAATATAGCAGATAGTATCGGTGGAGCAATCAATAACTGGAATGCAATAGATACAACAATCATAGATAATAACATAACAAGTAATAAGGCAAATTACGGAGCAGTATATATCAAAGGAAAAAACATTACACTATCAAACAATAACATTAACTACAATACAGCAGATACCAGTGGAGGAGCAATCTATAACATAGGAACATACACACAAATAACAAATAACACCCTCCAAAATAACATAGCATCCAATTATGGTGGAGCAATTAACAACTGGAAAACAGCAAACATTCTAATAAAGAATAACAATATTAACTACAACAAAGCAGAATATGGAGGAGCAATATACCTGAAAAGCTCACTTTCAAATATTACACGTAATAATATCACAAATAATATAGCAGGAATTAGTGGAGGAGCAATAGACGTTATAGGTAATTACAATAAAATCATCCAAAATAACCTATCCTACAACAATGCAAGTGACGGCGGAGCACTAAATATCAACGGTAAAATAGTAAAAATAACAGATAACAACATAAAAAATAACTATGCAAATAATGGAGCAGCAATATATACCATGGGAAAAAACTGTAATATAATAAAAAACAATATCACTAACAATAGAGCAGAATACAATGCAGGAGCTATATATAACACAGAAAACTCAAATAACATACTAATACAAGAAAATAATATCAACTACAATAGTGCTGGAGATATGAATACCACAAGCCTAATAGTCAGAGGACAAGGAGGAGCCATTTACAATTACATAGCAAGTCATATAACCATAAAATACAATAATATTAAAGGTAACAAAGCACCAGAGGGAGGAGCAATAGATGATCTATTAACCAATAATCTAAACATACAATACAACAATTTAACATACAACAAAGCTCAATCAGGAGGAGCTATACATATAATAGCTTCAGAAAACATCAAAATACTTAATAACAACATAAATCACAACGCAGCAACAATAAATGAGGAAGCATACAACTACAACCGTACTCTATTAGAAGAATACTTCATCGGTTACGGTGGAGGAATTTCTTACCGTGCAGACAATATAACAATCAAATCAAACAATATAAACAATAATGAAGCAAGTAGAGGTGGCGGAGGTATAACTGTAAAAGACTATAGCACAGGCTCATATATCACAAAAAATGTCTTCAGTACTAATGAGTTGGAAATGGCTCCAGGGGGCGCTATATACAATAAAGCAAACAATACAAGAATAACATACAATACATTCAAAAATAATGTTGCATTCGGTGGTGGAGCAGTATACAATGATCAAGTAAAAAATGTAATCATAATAGGAAATTCATTTATAGACAATGGAGCACCCGGTGGCAGTGCAATAGGCATTGATAATTCCCGAAATATCAACATCACAAATAACAAATTCAAAGGAGGTTACTCCATATATGGTGGAGCATTATCCATTACAAATTCAAGAAACATCTTAATAAATAAAAACAGCTTCACTAATAACAGTGCTGAAGAAGGATCAGCAATCCAAATAGAAACAACAAATAAAATAAAAATAACAGAAAATAGTTTTAAATATCACACTGAGGGATCAGTAATAGAAGCTAGTTATTGTAATAATACTGTTATAACTAAAAATAATATTACTAATAATAATATAGAGTATGGATCATTAATAAGCGACAGCGACACAAGAAATACAACAATAACCAATAACATCATCATAAACAACAAAGCAATTAATGAGATAATTAGTAAAAGCAATTCAAAAAACGCAATTATAAAAAGCAATACCATGAAAAACAATAAAATTACTATAAAAACTGATGAGGATTATGGTGCATAAATATAATCCTCCTTCTTTTACTTTTTTTTAACAAGGATTCCCAAATTAATAAAAAAAATAGTAATAGTAGATTAAATTACTCTTTTCGTCCAATAGCACAGATGTAATTTGTATCATCACTAGTGTATACTTCGATATCACTGAATCCTGCTTTCTCGAGTAAATCGTGTAACTCTTTTTCTGATAATACTGTCATGTCCAGCAGATTAACTATATGTCCTATTCTGTCCATCAGGTTTTCATCATTCTTCTCTTCATTGCATATGAATACTACTCCATCCTTTTTCAGCACTCTGTGGATTTCACGTAAGTCATTTTCTAGGTCCGGCCAGAAGTATATTGTCTCAAAGCCACTGACAATATCGAAAGTCTCATCCTCGAATGGAAGCTCAGATACTGAGCCCTGTAATATTTCAACCTGGCCGTCATCAATTTTATCCCTGTTATGCTTAGCTGATTCACGTACACTAACCTCAGAGTAATCCAAGCCATACACTTTACCGTTAGTCTTATCTGTGAAGCGTTCAATATTTACGCCACCGCCGCAGCCAATGTCAAGTATAACATCATCCTCATCAACATCCAAGTGGCTTAAGCCCCATAATGACAGATCAGTATGATGTTCATTCATATCATGAATAAGGTCAGCTCCAAGCTCACCTACAGGCTTTCTGCAATTTAAAATATATTCATCATCATGTTTATCAATATTTTTAGTCATATTTATCACATCTTTTATTGTTATTCTATATCATTAATCAGGTAATTGTACAGTTCTTCTTTCACTGGATAGTGTAGTTTATATTTAATATTTACTACAGGTCTTTCTTTTCCTTCATCATCTATTATAGTTGTCTGTTTAGGTTTTTCTGATTCTATTAAATCTACTTGTCCCATATAATAATAATCTTTTCCTTCATCATCACTTTTTTTAATGAAAAGATGTTTTATGAGTTTTTCTTTTTTTCCATAATTTCCATAGGTTCTTTACTTGTTAGTTTCACATTATTTCTAGTCATCCAACTAAATATATCTCTTGATTCAAAACGATCTCGATATTTAGTACTATTTGTTATATCTTTTTTCTTTTTGTAATTTACAAACATCGGCAGTGTATCATATTTTATTCTGTATCCGTACATTGTTGCACTGTCATTTCCGGGCCAGTTCAGCAGGCGGCATACATCTTTTCTTGAGTATTTCCCGTAGAGTTTAAGGTTTACATGTTCTGTCTGGGGACAGTATTTGTCAGTGTATCTAAGCAGTGCATAGTCTACTAGGTCATTGAAGTGTTTCCTGTACGTGTCTGATTCCAGATAATCCTTGAATTCCTCTGTAATCTTATAATGTGCAGTGTCATGTTCTTTTATCTCATCAATATTATCTGTACATTCAAAGTATGTTACTCCCTGGTACTTTTTTCTGTCATTCTTTTTCAGGAATGACTGGTCAAACATTCTATAGCAGTGTCTTATTGATTCAATGTCACCTGTTATGCCATATCTCTCCAGTTTTTCCTCGACCTGTCTTACTGTGAAGTACCTGTTTTCTGCCAGCAGCTCCAGTATTGTCAGTTCGTGTGGCCTTTTTCCGTCAGCAAAGTAGTCCGTGATGAATTTCAGTGACTTGACCTCTTCTTTTGTCATGACTTCATTGTATTCCTTGTCGTACGCTGCTAGGAAGTTGTGGTAGCAGTCGAACTTGTTGTGCTGAAGTATTGCCAGCGGATCCAGTTCTCCGTGTTCATAGAAGTCCACAAGGTATGGCGTGCGGTTTAGTCTATTTCTTAGCTTCTGATATTTCTCCCTGAATAATTTGATGTTGGAGAAGCTTGCATTGTTTATTGATTCATATATACGTTTACGTGATATCTCATCGAAGTTGATGGTTGATGATCCGATTATCTGCTTGTTAGCCTCCATGAGGTATCGTGCTGTATCCTTGTCATATGACACATCCCCTGATAAGGCTATCGGTATCAGGAAGTTGTTCTTATAGTTTCCTATGAAGTCTAATACTACAACGTACTCTTTATCCTTTGTCTTACGCAGGCCTCTTCCCAGCTGCTGTATGAATATGATTGATGACTGTATCGGCCTTACAAGAAGCACCTGGTTCACCTCAGGTATATCCACTCCCTCGTTGAATATGTCAACGGTTATTATGTATTCCAGTTTATCCTCACGTTTGTCATTGGTCAGGCGGTCTATTGCATCCTCTCTGGCTTCCTGTTTGTCCTCACCGGTGAGTGCTACTGTGGGATGTCCTTTCATGTTGAATTTTTCTGCAAGTTCATGTGCTTCCTTTTTGGTGCTGCAGAATACCAGCGCCTTCCGTCTATTTCCTGAATAACCATAGAATTCTGATTTTTCCAGTATATAGTTTACCCTGGCATCCGATGTCAGGTATATGAATTCCGACTCATCATCCAGTACCTTGCCGTTTACCTCGAGGTCTGTTATACCGAAGTACTGGAACGGGCACAGTAAGTCCTCCTCAAGGGCATCCTCCAGTCTGATGTCTAATGGCACGTTGTAGTCAAACAGTTCATAGATGCTGAAGTCATCGGTACGGTCAGGGGATGCTGACATTCCAAGATAGAACTTCGGCGTGAAGTACTCGAACAGTTTCCGGTAGCTTTCCGCTCCGGCCTTATGCACCTCGTCAATTACAATATAATCAAATTCGTCAGGCGCATAAAGGGTGTAAACATCTTTTTTCCTCATTGTCTGAACGGTAGCGAAGAGGTAATCCTTATTGTAGTCATGGCTGTTACCTGTCAGCAGTCCGAACTTCTCCGCCTCACCCCTGAATACACGTTTGTATGATTCTATTGCCTGTTTTGCTATCTGCTCACGGTGAACGAGGAATAGAAACTTCCTGGGCTGAACATCCTTCACGGCAAATGCCGATGCATATGTCTTACCGGTACCGGTAGCTGAGACTAATAATGCTCTTTTCTCACCTTTATCCAATAATTCATGAAGATTGGAGATGAATTCTCTCTGCATGGTGTTTGGTTTGAAACTGGTTCTGTGTTCACGTTTCTCAATGGAAAGTAGACCGTTCCTGTCATGACTGTTATACGTGGATTTGTACTCCTGCAGTATATCAGATACATTGCTGGACTTGTTCCAGAGTTCGTCAAACTCATCTAATACATCCTGTAAAACCTCGCCGTCATACAATGAGGAGAAGCCGAGATTCCATTCATTATTGACAGTCAAAGCCTTCAGGGTGAGATTGGAGCTGCCGATAATACCAGTGTAAACATCACCTGACCTGAAGAAGTAGCCCTTCGTGTGGAAGCCCTCACGTTCCTGGTAAAAGAATCGTACCTCAATATTACTAAACTCCAGCAGCTTCTCCAATGCCTTAGGCTCAGTGAAGTTAAGATAATCCGTTGTCAAAATCTTACCTTTGACACCCCTATGTTCCAGTTCGACAAGGTCCTGCAGGAGTGGAGTGATGCCACTCATGGTGATAAATGCAACACTGAAACAGAATTCATCACAATGATGTAGCTCATCCTTCAAGTAATTAAGAACCTTCATACCACGATTATTTAAAATAAGTCTGGGTCTAAGATATTCCAAGGAAAATATGCTGCTGTCAAGATAAGCAGTCCTTGCTCCATTCATAATACTATCACTAATACTCATAAATAATCACTACATATTGTCCTTCAGATAATCAACAACAATAACATCCGCGTCAATCCAATCTACAGAATCCAGTTCATCTTTACTGAGCCACCTGCCCGCCTCGTGCTCAAGAAGAGTATAATCACTGGTTAATCTGCACTTATAACAGCTCATGTACAAATAGAAATTAGGATACTGCCACTCCAGGTCAAGAGCAAAACCATCAACATCAATATCAGCGTCAAGCTCCTCTTTAATTTCTCTTTTAAGGGCTTCCTCTGGAGATTCACCATCCTCAATCTTACCGCCGGGAAACTCCCATAAATCCTTGAACTCACCATAGCCGCGCTGAGTAGCAAAAATACGGTCACCATTAAAAATAATAGCAGCCACAACATTTACAGTTTTCATAAAGAACACATCCCTTCATTCATCAAAGTAGTCAGAGTCTAGCTGTTTTATCTCAAACTTCTGTATTGTATTAACTCCTAATCCGTATTCTATCATAAGATTAGTCAGTAATTCGCCGTCAATCAGTACTAGGTGAACATTTGTCAGATTATCAGCGTATTGACGTGCATTAGACGTAAATTTGGATGTTGTTATGAATACTCCCTTGTCTGTTCCCTCACCGTTAAGTGCTCCTACAAAGCTCTGTATCTCTGGTAATCCAACTGAGCTGTCCTTGTATCGTTTTGCCTGCAGCAGTATGCTCTCCAGGCCCAGCTTATCTTCTTTGATTATTCCATCTATACCACCATCGTTGGAGATTTGTGTTACTGTTCCCGCATCTTTGAATCCGCCATAGCCCATTTTCAGTAGAAGGTCAACGACCAGTTTTTCAAAGAAAGATGGTTCATTGTTTAATATTGCGTCGAGTAATTCTGAAGCTAGACTGTCATTTAAGATTGTCATGGACTCCTTTATCTGATCCTCAGGTGTTAAGTCGCCTATCTTTATCATTGTTCCATTATTATCCTCTTTTTTTGAAGGATGTTTAAACTCCTTATAGCTAGGGTAATGTTCTTCAAAATAACTATCATTAAGATTATCCGGACTGTTTTTCAGCATATCCAGTCCAGTTTTAGTTATTGACACATATCCTCTCTTCTTACTTTCTGCAAGTGTTGCCTTGATTAGGTGAGTGCATGTCCAGCCTATTCTATTCTGATATTTCAGTGTACCTGATGGTATTCTTTCATTCATATCTTCTTTAGTGAATTGTCTTCTTTCAGCAATAATATTTGCTACCTCTTTTCTAGTATATTGTTTTCCATCACTAAGTACATTCAGTACATCTGAATACATCTCTTTGTACGTTGGTATAGTCATTTTAATTAAATCCTTCTACTTATTGTTCTATTTAAATATATATAATAAGTTTATAATAGAATTTATTGTATTATAAGAAAAATTTAACTATAAGATTTAAAATATATAAATATAAGAATTATTCATTAATGACTAAAAATCACTAGTGAAGGTGAAAAAAATGAGAGACGATAGAGTACTGATAATCTGCGTCTGCGCCATAATATGCGTGGTAGTCATATCGGCAGCTGCAATAATTATCACTGATAACCAGAAGGAAGCTGCAAACCAGACACAGAATACTACTACAGTACAGCAAATTAATGACTCTGGCAGTAACCAGGCCTCAAGTGGAAGTAACAGTGCTTCCAGTGGTTCACAGGCTACCCAGGCAACAACTACAAATAGTTTTCCATCAGTAAAATCGGCCACATTCTACTCTGATGGAAATCCGAATACAGGTGAATCAGCAACAATAAATGTGGGAAGTGAACATGCAGGAGAAACAATATATGTTGCTATATGGTATTATCGAGATGGATCACCAATGAATAATCCTTCATCACAGGCACTTACTGTAGGTCAAGATGGAACTGTAAGTCATACAGATTATACTGCAATGCCTAAGTATCCTGATGAAGCAGAAGTTGAAATTTCTGATGGTAATACAGTAGATACCAAAACATTTTCTTTAGGAAAATACAAAGGAAGTCAGACAAAATATGCATAAATGACTCCCTTTTAAATCTTTTTTTTTAAATAACTTTTTTGATAACATACTACTTTTTTAATTTCAGTTAAGTTAAAAAATTTTTCTTATAATTTATATTTATAATAATTTGGACTAGAATTATTGAGAAAAAAGTATAACAAATTTAATTAATATCATAACTTCTATAAGAAGTAAAAGAATTGAAATAATTTATCATAAGTATAAATTTAAATAAATTTGTCATAAAAGGAATATATTATCTAAAGAACACAGAGAAGATAAAAATAGTTTTTTATTAAATCAAGTCACATGAACCTAAAGAGTGAATCAGACCTCGTTTCTTTACTATTAAGTAATTTTGTTTCTATACTATTAAGTCTATTTTAAATTTATGATATTTGGTATGATTGACTCTATAGGAACATGGTACTTAAGAGAATATATCTCTGTTTTAGTATAATAAGCTTTCTAATTGCATCATTTGTTTATTAAATCTGTTTTATTCTTTTTCTTCACTGATAGGACTGTATTCACTTTCATTAGTGTAATTGTATGATTGTTTTATAAGGTCTACTACATAATCAATATCAGCACTAGTTTTGATTTTACCTCTTAATCTATTACCAATATTCCATTTTTCAGGCAGTGGTTCAAACATATTTCTTGGGTCATTAATAATGTCTAATGGTATATATAAATCAATTCTTAGTGCATTTTTCTGAGGTTTGATTGATAAGAAATTATTAGTACTTTTATAAGATATTTCACGTTTAAATACACTTCTTTGGACATCAGCATTTATATTTAAGACTATTTTATTCAATTCATCAAATAACGGTCTCATAAGACTATCTTCTTTTAGAAATTCGAAATCTGATATATTATATGTGGTACTTTTTTTCTCTTCTAAATTTTTTATATTATCTATTATGCCATCATCTACTTCTGGATATTTCCATATGTTGATGAATTTCTCAGATAAATCTTTAGTCCTGGCTTCTATTTGTTCCTGATTCCATTTATCTAATTTACATAGTGATTTGCTTAATTGTATTTTGGAGTCACAGAATCCGCCTTTCATTGTTTTCTTTTCCAGGAAGGAGCTGTCACTTAGCTCGGAGTTGTAATTTGTAAGGGTTAGATTACCTAGTGTGTGTAGATATTCTCTTTGTATGTCTCTCCAGTTATCTCCTAAATCATCAATCCATTTCTGTGACAGGTTTTCATTTTGTGGCATGATATGTTCTATTGTACATTTCTCAATATCTATTATTTCCTTATGATTATAGTTTTCCAATTTGCTTAGTATATGATTCCTTGTTCTGAGGTTATAAATATCCTTATATTTTAATTCTTTTATTATTTCATCATCTTTTGGGAATCTTCGGTACCTGTCTTTTAATATCAGTATGGTTTTAAATGTATCCATATATATTTCATCATTTATTTCAACATTAACTGTATTAAATACTTCATTCATGTTATCATGAAGGGTTGCAAATGTTTTGTTTAATGAATTAGTCGGAATATCACATATATTACGTCGTATAATATAACTTTCTATTAATTCTATGATTTCTGTTAATGAATCTTTTGATATAATTTCATTTATAAAATCCTCATATACTTGTAATATGAAAGGTCTGGTAACATCAAAAGTCAAATCATTAAGACTAGTTAATGGCTCTCTGATATCCTCGTCTAGTTCATTTTCATTGATAAATAGTTTTGAATAATAGTTAGCATATCTGTTAATATCTTTTACTAGTTCCTCATTTTGGTTTTTGTAGTTAATTTTTGAAAATTTCTTAAATTCATGATACACTTCACGATTTTTAGGAATACGATTGTTTTTAACTGTAAGATAATCCTTAATAAAACGATCAAAAATATCTTTAGAGTTATTATTAAATTTTTTCTCAATAGGATGCCAGTATTTATTATATAACTCTTCTTGTTCTTCAATACTTAATTCCATAAGGATGTGGTTTCTGATGAGGTCACTCTGATTAAGATCTAATCCTGTGGAATTCAGACTTTCAAAGATTAATTGTGGATTGTCTCTTCCCGCCTCTAGAGATACATAGATTATGATGAGCTTATTTATACCTTGATATATAACTTCGATATTCTCTTTTGTAATTTTACTCTTAAAATAATTATAATTATCATTAATTGAACTTAATGAATCATCGATAGGCAAATCATTATCTTCAAGATGATCAATTAACTGTTTTAAAGAATGTGTATCTTCCTCGGTCAATATAAGTTTGTATTTATCGTTTCCCTGCTCTAAATTATTTATTAAATAATAATTATATAATTGGTTATAAAAACGGGGACTGATATTATTTTCCTTTAAAAAACCACACATTGCAGTAATAAGAAGTGTTATTGTAGTTATTCTCTGCTGGCCATCAATAATCATATATTTCTGAAGTTCGCCAGGAAAAGTTTTTTTCCTCATATACACTATGGAACCTATAAAATGAGTAGCACTATCATCTTCCTCTCCTACACGAATAATATCCTCAAGTAATTGTTGACATTGTGTTCTAGTCCAATTATATTTTCTCTGATAAATAGGAATACTGAGTTGCTGTGTCTGACCTAAATATGACATTAAATTATCTTGCTTTGCTTCCAAAATAAAAACCTCTAAAATACGTTATATATTATGTATGTGTTATAAAATAATTAAATATTCCTAAAACAGTATAACAAAGAATTTATATTGTATAAATAAGAATTAAATAAATTAAAATAAGTTATAATAATTTAAAAAAAATATATAAGAAAAGGTTAGTTATTTAATGTGACATGTCATAAATATATTGTTCTCTTTCTGAGTCACTAGTGAAAGGTGTACCGTCGCCTGCTCTTCCGTATGGTGCATCTGCATCTCTTTCCACACCATCATCAGAGCTCTGTTTGGATTTACTGCTTGATTTTTTAGTGCTTGTTGCCTGTGATGTTTTTTGAGTAGTGCTTGTATCACTACTTATAGTAGTATTATTAGCTGTTGTGTTATTTGTCATGTTTTCTAGAGTTATATTTCCTCCTACTGGGTTTATTTCTGTTTTGTTTATACTTTTAACTGCATGTGTTACTTGGTCTATGTTTGTTCCAGTAATTAATATAATGCATTTGTTGGTTTCATCTGTTTCATAATAGGAGTATGTTCCACTTTTATTTGACACTGATACATTATCATATGTAACATTTTGTGCCATGTTTAATCCATATTGTGTTCCTATTTCTAGTACTGCTTGTGCTGTTCCATTTGCATCATTTACATCACGATATACCCATGTTTTCACTGATAAGTTATTTTCTTGATCATTATAGGTATTATAGTTTACACTATTATTTACAACACTTGCATTACTATTTGGTACTTCTAGCGTTATTCCACTCATTGATATTGTTTTATATTGTGGTTGAAGCATGTAATATGCTCCTACGCCTATTTGTATATTTTTGTATACATCTGTTGCTATGACCTGGTTGAAGCATGTAATATGCTCCTACGCCTATAGCACATACTAATATGACAACTACTACTATTATGGCTATATTTTTAATTCTCATACTATTTTCTCCTTTAATTTTGTTTTAGTCATTTAACTATTTATTTTTTAATAGTATTAATCCTTAACATCTTATTTTAACAATGCATAAATTAAGTTTATTTTAGCGTGATTTTAATTGATTAAATTAAATATAAGGTTATATAATAAAAATAACTTAATGGAACAGTTAAAAATAATTTTAATAAGTATTTGTAGTTTAATCTGAATATAATTCTCTATTTTCAGTGTCATAAATAAGCAACTATTAAACCTCTAACATATATAATCATAAGGTTTGATAGAAAAAAATTATTGAAATAATAGGAGGACTGGTATATACAATAATCAAATATAAGGACGAAAATTATCACATTTTATAATTTAATACAAAGGTATCCTAAATTACCTGAATACATTTATCGAACTGAAAATCGTTATTTTATTAAAAAAAGATATACAGAAGGATTCCAACGATATGGAGTCTATAATACGATAGATGAAGCTGTACGACATAGGGACTGGCTTATTGCTAATGACTGGAAGGTTCCAGTTAAGAGGGGTATTATAGAATACAATGGGTATTGGTATGTACGTAGAAATACTCTTATAAATAGGAAACCTTATAAAAAGTTTTATTACAAAACTGAATCTAAGGATGAAGCAATTAAAGTATTTCTTGATTATAAAATGAATGGATATCCTGAACCTGTTTATATTACTGATAAATACCGTTATATACACCATGAGGGCGAGTATATTATGTTACAAAGAGTCCTAAAAAGTATGGTTATACCAAAACGTTAGAAGATGCAATCATACTCAGAACAATCATAGAAAATAATGGCTGGAAGAAACCAGTTGAAGGAATATACATCTATGATGTACGATGTATAAAATCAAATACAATAATTATGGTACGTCTGTATTTGAAAAAGAAATAGATGCACAGTATATATTAGAAAACAAGAATGAATGATATTTTGGATCTATATTAATAAAAATTATAAATAATAATAAGAATAAAATTACAATAAATGAGGGTAATACAATGGTTAAATTTGAATTTGATATCGATAGAGAAAGTCCTTTCCAGCCAGGAAAACCAG